>ERZ1292623.627-Hain-H51-01um-R1-627-length-37218-cov-22_pt1 | contig 37218 bp, 34 predicted proteins | sample MGYA00564398_ERZ1292623 | MGnify/ENA primary metagenome ERZ1292623 (study PRJEB36523, sample SAMEA6512633) | groundwater metagenome | collected 2019-01-07 | study: AquaDiva: Metagenomics assemblies of 32 groundwater samples
CTTAAAACTTTCTCCAGCCACTCAATGCCGTTTAGGGCCTTGACTGATGTTGATTTCTGGATGACCAATATTGTCACCGAAGACAATGTCATTTTTTTCCAATGCTTCTTAAAATACGACGGGAACTACCGGGTCATCCCGCTATATTTTCCGGTTTATATGGATGCTAATGTCGGTAAAAATTTTAGAGAAACGGCCGCCAATGTTTTTCGCCAGCACCGCCGCTGGGGCTGGGGTGTGGAAACAATCCCCTATATGCTTTTTGGATTTTTGAAAAACAAAAAAATCCCGGTCCGGAAAAAAATAGCCCAGAGCTTTGACTATATTGAAAGCTTCTGGTCCTGGTCAACTAATTCTTTCATTATCGCTATTTTCGGCTGGCTACCCGGCTGGGTTGGCGGAATAGAGTTCAAAACAAGCATCCTGGCCCTTAATCTTCCTGACATCGCCGGCGGAATCGGAAGCTTCTCTATGATTGCCTTAATTTTTTCCGCCTTTTTTTCAATCAATCTTCTCTTGCTTAAAATAGGGGGTTACAAAAAAAAACAGCTTGCCTGGCTGACTCTCCAGTGGCTTTTTACTCCTTTTATAATGATTGCTCTAATCGCTCTTCCGGCTCTGGATGCCCAAACCAGATTGATGTTCGGAAAATATATGGGCTTCTGGAATACGCCAAAATATAGAAAGAATTATTCGAAATGAGTTTGTCTGCTAAACTCGTTTAGTTTTTCTGAAATCAAGGGATATTTGTTTAAATTTTTCAAAATCAACTTGGCTTCGGCCCGGGCTTTTTTAATCAATTCCATATCGGTCAAAAAAGCCATAGCCAAATCAGGAATGCCGGATTGTCTGGTGCCGGTGAATTCCCCGGGGCCGCGAATTTTTAAATCCATCTCGGCCAGTTTAAAACCGTCATTGGTTTTGAGTAATGCTTCCAGGCGCCTAGTCGAGCCGATCAGAGGCGACTCGGTGAATAATAGGCAATAACTTTTGTGGGAGCCCCGACCGACCCGGCCCCGAAACTGGTGAAGCTGGGCCAGACCGAACCGCTCCGCCCCTTCAATCATCATAATCGCGGCGTTAGGCACATCCACGCCGACTTCAATTACCGAAGTAGAAACTAAAATATCTGATTCTTTATTTTTGAATTTAGCCATTATTTCCTCCTTTTCCTTTGATTTCATTTTTCCATAAAGCATCGCCACTCTTAAATCTTTGAAAACTTCCTTTGACAGCTTTTTGTATTCGACCTTAACCGTCTTGACTTCATATTTTAGATAATCCTTCAATGATAATTGCCCTAATTTGTCGCCTGTCACTTGTTGCTTGTCGCTAATTTCTATCCTCGGGCATATCACAAATACCTGCCTTCCTTCTTTTACTTGTTTTCTAATAAATTTGTATGCCTTTTCACGCTCATCCGGCGGAATCAATTTTGTTTCAATCGGTATCCGGCCTTTAGGAAGCTCGTTTAAAATTGAGATGTCCAAGTCGCCGTAAACGGTCAAAGCCAGAGTTCGAGGGATAGGCGTGGCGGTCATGGATAAAAGATGTGGCATAAAATCAGAATTATTTTTTAATAAAGCCGCCCTCTGTTCAACGCCGAAACGGTGCTGTTCATCAATCACGACCAAGGCGAGATTTTTAAAACCGACATCTTCTTGAATTAGACTGTGGGTGCCGATGACAATATCCGCAGAAATTCCTTCGCCCCTGGACCCGGAAGAAGTCAAAAGCCCTATTTTAACATCGAAATTTTTTAGAATTTTGGAAAACGTCTGGAAATGCTGATTAGCCAAAACTTCGGTTGGAGCCATTATTGCGGTCTGATAGCCGGCCAAACACAATTCCAGGGCTGCGGCTGCGGCCACGACGGTTTTGCCTGATCCGACATCGCCGTTCAAGAGTCTATTCATCGGATAGGGGTTTTCCAAATCCTTGATTATCTCCCACAAAGCAATTTTCTGGGCGTCAGTTAATTCAAAAGGCAGAGAAGAAACGAAATTTTTGATAATTTCTTGATTAAACTTCACTGCTATGGCTTTTTGCTGTTTGATTTTTCTTCTCTCGCTTAAAGTCTTTAATTGAAGCAAAAACAATTCGTCAAAAGCAAAGCGCCTTCTGGCTTGGCCGGCTTTCTCGAAAGAAGACGGAAAGTGAATTTCATTTAAAGCCATCATGACTTCGTAAAGCTTTTGTCTTTCTAGAAGATCTTTCGGCAAAAAATCGGGCGCTTGGCTGGAAAATTTCAAAAGCGGCCTGATTAAAAAACGAAGGTAGCGAGAAGTCAGGCCTTCGGTCTCGGGATAAACCGGAATAAGTCCGGCGGTATGCTTGAATTTAAAAGTTAGAGGCTGGGAATTGGAAGCTGGAGATTTTATTATTTCATAAGCCGGGTTTTGTAAATATACTCCGTATTTATCCAGCTTCACTTTTCCGGAGACGCTGATTAATTTCCCCGGCTTTATCGAATTGACCAAAAAGGGCTGGTTATACCAGACCGCATTCACTTTTCCGGTTTCATCTTCAATTAAAGCTCTGGTTAATACGATTCTTCTTGGAAAAATCCTTTTATTCTCAATACTAACAACTTTCCCAATTAAAGAAATTTTTTCGTTCGGCTTTACATCTTCCACTTTCCCGCTTTCGGTCCAATCTTCGTAGCGCTGGGGAAAATGCCAAAGAAGATCCTTAACGCTTTTAATCCCGAGTCTGTGGAGCTTCGGTAGATAAACTTCTCCGACATATCTTAAATTTTCAATCGGAGTATTCAAATTCATTGGTTTAATTTTGGTTTAACACAAAGATTCAAGCAAATCAAAAACCGCCTGATGGCGGTTTTTGATTCTGACGCCCTCGAGAAGAATCGAACTTCTATTACGACTTCCGCAAAGTCGCGTCCTGTCCGTTGGACGACGAGGGCAAAATTATAGACCGAGTTTCCTTCTCAACCAATCTTCCAGCCCTTCTTCATGCCTTTTTTCAGGCAGATACGGCATCAAAGCGCCACGGATTTCAAAAGGGTCCTGATCTTTAAGAGAAACTTTAATGTAGTAATTCAAAAACCTACCGGTGCATAAGCTCAACTCATGAAAACCGTCTGGACGAAAATGAATCCAAAAAGAATCCAAATCGTGGTAATGGTAGAACTCGCCGCCAACAGTAATGCCATGAGGATGAATTTCATATTGATGATGGACTGCCTCTCGCCAGAAATGCATTGAAGTCACCAAGGCCAAGGCAAAAAAAGTTATTCCGGTAAGAATGCTTCCCTGCCAGAATAATGCCGCAAAGGCCATCACTACTAAAATGACAATTATCCATTTTCTCAAAGCGTGGCTGATAAGCTCGTGGTGTTTGTCCGGCGCGGTCCAAGCTAAAGAAGCAGAAGTAAATGTCGCAAGTGGAGCCATACCCCCTGCATTATTCGGAATTACCTCTTCTTTGTCAAACCTAGGCAGGCTTTCCACCGGCGCCAGCTCTGGCTCTAATTCCGCAGGCAAATCGTCCTCCTTCGCTAAAGCTTCGGAGGGCAAGCCGCTTAAAATATCGCTCACCGCCGAATGATTATTGTTTATCTTGCGGTTCTTCGGATTTTTGAGATCCAAAATACTTGTCATTTTTTAAATTATAGCGTATTTTTAGGAAGTAAAGAATAAGAATTACTCACTTTTCGGGCCCGTAGCTTAATGGTAGAGCACCCCGTTCGCATCGGGGAGACGCGGATTCGATTTCCGCCAGGTCCATAACATAAATGTCTGACGAGCAAATTCTTAAAGATCTCAACCAAAACCAGATTGAAGCAGTAAAGGCCGTAGAAGGGCCGGTTTTAATAATTGCCGGTCCGGGTGCCGGAAAAACGGCCACGCTAACTCGCAGAATTGCCTACATGATCATCTCTGGAATAAAACCGGAAAATATTTTAGCGGTGACCTTTACCAACAAGGCGGCGCAAGAAATGAAAGAAAGGGTTCAGGACTTACTAGGAATTAGCCCTTCGATAAATTCAGACCGACTAACGGCCATGCCGTTAGTCGGAACTTTCCATTCAATCTGCGCTAAAATTCTACGGCAAGAGGCGCGGACCCTGGAGTTTACGAGAAATTTCACAATTTATGATGGGGAAGACCAATTGAGCTTAATCAAAAAAGTAATGGAGACTTTGGGCTTCAGCCAAAAAAATTTTAATCCCTATTCAATTTTGAACCGAATCTCAAAATTAAAATCGGGGTTAACCTATCCTGAAAACTACGATTTCAGCAATGGAAATTACTACGAAAAAATAGTAGGCCAAATTTACAATGCTTACCAAAAAGAACTTAAAACCGCCAACGCCATGGATTTTGACGATTTAATTATGCTAACCGTCAAACTCTTTGAAGAAAACCCGCAGATTTTGGAAAAATACCAAAACCAGTTCAAGTATATTTTAGTAGACGAATATCAAGACGTTGACACCGGTCAATACATTTTAACAAAATTATTAACCGGAAAAAACAAAAATTTATTTGTTATCGGCGATACTGATCAAAGTATATACCAATTTAGAAACGCCGATTTCCGGAATATGCTCAATTTTGAAAAAGACTTTCCGGAGGCGAAAATTATCCGGCTTGAACAAAATTATCGCTCAACCAAGGCAATACTCGCCGCCGGCCAAGGACTGATTCAAAACAACATTTACCGCCACCAAAAAGACCTCTGGACCGAAAATACGGATGGGGAAAAAATTTTAATAACCCAACTAGATGACGAGAAAGAAGAAGCCCGGTTTATCATTGAAAAAATGAAAAAACTGATCCGGAAAGGATACAAACTCAAGGATTTTGTGATCCTTTACCGGACTCACGCCCAGTCGCGGCCAATTGAAGAAGAGTTTTTGACTCAAGGCTTTCCTTATAAAATCATCGGCGCTTTGAAATTTTATGAAAGAAAAGAGATAAAAGACATTTTGGCTTATTTGAGAATTTTAGCCAATCCTGACGACTTTGTGAGTTTACAGAGAGTCTACAATGTCCCGACCCGAGGAATCGGCAAAGCAGCTTTTATTCGGTTTGCGGATTTTATGCGGAAGAATAAACTAAATTTGTCTGATGCGTTATCAAAAGCAAAAGAAATAGAGGAACTGCCGACCAAGGCCCGGTTTAACCTGCATTCTTTCGGTAAAACATTGGAAAAGATGAAAGAAAAAACAAAAGATTATGAACTGACCAAACTGATGAAGTTCATAGTCAACGAAATAAGCTATAAAGAACATCTTGATACCAAAAGCGAAGAAGGATATATGCGCTGGGAGAACGTGAAAGAATTACTAACCGTCGCCAGAAAGTACGACGAGCTCAAAACAGGCGAAGCAATGAATAAGTTTTTGGAAGAAGTGGCTCTGATCCAAGGAACCGAGAATATTGATGAAGACAAAAACGTGATCCATATGATGACTCTCCACTCGGCCAAAGGCCTTGAATTTCCAGTTGTATTTTTGGTTGGCGCCGAAGAAGGATTACTGCCCCATTCAAAAAGTTTGAGTAATCCGATTGAACTGGAAGAAGAGAGGCGGCTATGTTACGTCGGCATCACCAGAGCAAGAAGAAGAATTTTCATTACTTCCGCCCGCTCGCGCAACATTTTTGGTACTTCTTCGCAAAGTATTTCCTCGCGCTTTTTGGGAGAAATTCCCAAAGAAACCATTGAGGTTGTCTCCGGTTTGGAATCTTTAGAAGAAAATGAAACTATCAATTACGCCTAAAAAATCGCTGGGCCAGAATTTTTTGGTAAATCCGCGGATACTGGATAAAATTGTGGCGGCGGCAGAAATAACTAAAGAAGATATTGTTTTGGAAGTTGGCCCGGGGACAGGAAATCTGACCAAAAAGTTAGCCGAAAAAGCCGAAAAGGTTATCGCCATAGAAAAAGACCGACGACTCGTTCCGATTCTCAACCAGCAGCTTTCGGCCAACAGTAATGTTGAAATTATCAACGAAGATATTCTTAAATTTAATCCCATTGGCTCAAAACTCTTGGCTGGTGGCTACAAAATCGTCGCCAATATCCCTTACTACATCACTTCAAGATTTTTACGGAAAATTTTTACCGAGTGGCCGAAGCCCAAGTTAGTTGTTTTAACAATCCAAAAAGAAGTCGCTCAAAGAATTATTGCTAGACCGCCGAAAATGAGCCTACTGGCAGTTTCCGTTCAGCTCTTCGCTGAACTGAAAATCGTCGGCTATATCTCCAAAGAAAACTTCAGGCCCCGGCCAAAAGTTGATTCGACGATAATTAAACTGGCGCCGAAAGAAAAATTACCGACCGACAACCATGAAAAATTCTTCAAAATCATCCGGGCTGGATTTTCTCAAAAACGAAAACTACTCATTTCAAATCTTGAAAAACTTGCAGTTAATAAAAATAAATTGGCAGAAATCTTCAAAAAAACTGAAATAAACCCAAAATCCAGAGCTGAAAATCTTAGTATAGAAAATTGGATAAAATTGACAAAAATTCTTATAATTTAAATATGTCTCAAAAAAACGTCGCCATTTTGATAATCCTCTTTGCTGTCATTCTATCGCTGGGCATCTCGGGTAAATTAGATACCTTCTCTTCTCACCCGACTCAAACGTTTAAACCAAAAACAATCAAAACTCCGAAACCAAGTCTTTTACCCCTGGACTCTCCTATATCTATAATTAAAGAATACATATATCCTTCTCCAGAGCCGACTCCGTCATCTCCGCCCCTTTCAGAAAACAAATCTTTTCAATCAATAGAAGAACTGCAACAATCATTGAATGTATCCTTAGATGCTGCCGGTGGCGGCATTCCTTTTGGGGGGAAAGTTAAGTCAACGGATTATTGCGATCCTCATTCTCCGCCCTGTTTCTGCGGCGGCGCTGAAGAATTAATAACTGTCGGCCCGCCAAGACCAGGAACTTTTGCCATAAACAATGGCACAACCATTTACGAATTTTATGACTGGTCAGTAGGCAACTGGGTTTTGGGGTTGGCTAATTTTTATAACGACGCCTGTTATCTCCAAGTAATTGATCCATATACACACGAATGCGTATATTGCCAATCCATAGGCAGCGGTCCGGCAATAAACATAATGGGAACAAGCAAATAAGGATATTCACAGGTTTTGCGATTCTTATGCACAAAAAGTAGTATAATTCAGATATCCGGAAAATATGAAAAACATTAAAAAATCCCGATAAAAAACTACTAAAAGTAGCGGTTTTTACAATATATGCCAACAAAGATAAGAATTCTGCTTTTTACAATGGCTGCCAGCGCCGGCCTGATTGTTTTTTCAGTTTTCACCAATGTAAAAAATATCTCAAATCTGGGAGCCAATATAGGGCAAATAACAAATGTTGAGAGCGACGGTTTGGCCGCCAAAAAAAATAATTCAAACGCCAAGATAATTGAAAGAAGCGATATTGACAAAGACGGGCTTTTTGACAAGGAAGAACCGCTTTATCGAACTGACCCTCTAAATAAAGACACTGATGGCGACGGCTTTTTAGACGGTGAAGAAGTGGCAACCGGTTGCAGCCCCATCTCGGCCTCGCCAAAAGACTGCAATCTAAAGCCGGGACTGGATCAAGCGAACATCAATCTTACAGACTATTTTGCTTCTCTTATAGTCGGCGGCTTTTTGTCTAACGACTTAAACAAATCTAATCCTAATTTTCAAAATTACAGAGACAGTTTAGCGGAAGAAGCGTCGCAAATCCAAAAAACTGTTCTTTATGTTGATGAATCTGATCTTAACATTGAAACAACCGCTGGTGATTCAAAAAGAGCCAATCAAGAATACTTAAATAATTTAGAGACTGTTCTTAATAAATATTTCTTTAAAAAGAGCGGCCAGGCAAAAATAGACAAGATAAGCGATTTTGATTTCTCTCCGTATCTGAATGATCTGGATAAACTTCGCGGCGAGCTTATAAAACTAAGGCCGCCGCCGGACCGGATTAAAACCCATAAAAGACTGGTTAAACTCATCCTTGAACTCAAAGCTTACTTTGCCAACCTCGGCAATCAGGAGAAAGATCCGGTAAAAACGCTCCTGACTTTAAAAAACACCCAAAGACTGCTTGATGACTACGAAAAATTGATGGAAGAAATTTATGGAAACAAATAAAACAAAAAAGCTGGCCTTGTTAATAATTGCTGTTTTTACCGTATTTTTAATTTTCAATAATGAATCAAAGGGGCAGCAATTCGTACCAGTCAAAGACGCAGAGGTTATAGGTTTGCTTAAACAATTAGTGAAAAAAGAATTTGAGCTTGACCCGGCGGCAAGAGAAATAGCTGGTATAAATTTAAATAATATGAATGATTTTATAATTCAAACTCTTAAGACAATGGGCAGAAAAGGCGACATAAATGACACCGGGGAATTAAACGTGTTTGTCAATAACTGGAGAAACTTCAGCCTTGAAGGCCAATATCGGGCCGAGGATTTATGGAGAGGAATTTTGTATGTTGGCGCTTACGGAAATCAACAATTAGAGATCCCCCCTCTTCTTTGCGACCATATAAGAAACAGCCCTGCTTTCAGAAGCCTCCTGCCAAGGGAAGTAAATAATCTAATTCAAAGTAAAATTAGAAGAAAAGTCAACGCCCTGGAAGAATATCTTGTCACTTCCAAATGCGATTCATTCGTCAATGAAAATTATGAAACATTTCTGAATGATTTCAACGCCGGCGGCGGCTGGGAAATGTTTGAAAAATTGTCCCAGCCCCAAAACAATGTCTTCGGAGCAATCAATTTGGCCATGGATGAATTGGAACGCCAAAGGCAAATCGAGGAGCAGTCAGATCTTCAGGAAGCAAATTCGGGCAGCGGCTATCTGGGTCGGCGCCAATGCCTGTCTTCTGGTCCGGCCGGCCAATGCGTAATTTGGAGCAACGTAAATATTCCGGCTAATTTAGCGGTTGAAACATTGGGCGCGTTAATAAACCAAAATCTTGCCTGGTTTGTCACTACCGACGAAGCCGGAGAAGATTCCAGTGCGGTAAATATAGTGGAGTTAATAGAAGAGATTTTCGGGCGTATCGCTCCATAATTTCGTGAAATATAAAATAAAGAATAAATATTTGTTATTAGCAGGACTATCCTCGGCCTTCTTTTTTCTTTTCGCTCTTGAAGCAAACGCGGCCTTGCCGTTTATTGCACTGGCAGGAATAGCCCTTCTCCCCCTAGCTCTCGGATTATTCAAAGGCCTTCTTTCCATTGCTGCATTAATAGCCATTGCCGGCATGGCCAATTCTATTTCCGGACGGCTCCTTAATCTGGGCATTAAATTCCAAAATACTTTTTTAGATCCTGAAAAAATTACGGTAATCCAAACTATTTGGGCAATGCTGCGGGATTTTGTAAACATATTTTTTATTCTAATTCTTCTGGTTATCGCCTTCGCCACTATCTTTAATATCAAAAACTACAAGGCCAGCGATTTGCTTCCGAAACTGATTATCGCAGCTCTTTTAATAAATTTTAGCTTAATAATAACTATTGAGGTCATAAAGCTTCTCTGGGTTCCGGCGGCAGTATTTTTAAAACCCCTTGGCGAAGGAATTTCAGGCAGTATAGTCAACGCTCTGAATATACAGAATTTCTTTAATCCCAAACATCTTGTTGAATTCATTAAACAACTTGCCCGAGGCGGATCATCTTTTGCCGATGTAGTTTCAACAGAAGCAATATTTAGAAGTATTATTCTCGTTATTAATGCTTTCTTGCTTTCATGGATGGCTCTGATTATCTGGACAAGGATCCCAATACTTATAGGGCTTATGATCGTATCCCCGATTGCCTGGCTGGGATTGACTTTACCGGCCATTGAAAAACAGACCTGGAGCGCCTGGTGGCAGAAATTATTCTGCTGGGGCTCAATCCCTATCCCCCTTTTCGGGCTGATTTATTTTGTGGTTTTCTTTAATCAAAGACTAAAAGCAGAAATGTATCAGGCGGTTTCTGATTCTATCTTAAATGAAGTCCTACCCAATACAGCGTTTACTGTAGGTGAAGTTTTAATATGGCTCATTACAGCTGGAACTTTATTGGCCGGAATGATGTATATAAAGGGCCTCTCCTGCAGTATGTATGGCTGGGCGACAGCCGGCTTCGGAGGACTTTGGAAAGGAGTCAGAAGAGGCGTCGGCGCGACGGTTGATTTCGGCTACGCAGCCACCGGTGCTGCCGAAGCGGTTAAGGGAACAAAGGGAAGAATACTGGAAGCAGGGCTTTTTGGTGGGGGTGGAGTGGCAGGCAGACAAGCAAGAGAAGAACGAATTGAAGATAGGCTTGCCGGCTGGGCCGGTTTGGAACCAAAATACAAAGCCGACGTAGGCACATTAGAAAGGGCTGGTAAAGCAGAAAAAGACATTGAAAATAAACTAAGCAGAGTGCACACCAAAGGCGAAGAAGATAAAATCATTGCCGAACTTAAAACCAAAGTTGAAAAGGGAAATAAGGATCCGGAAACTCTTGCCGCTATCAATACTCTGGCTAAAAGAGGCCAGTTGGATACGGTTTTGTTTAACCAGACGGTAAATAATTTTAAGGATATGCCTCTTGCTATCAATGGGGTATTCGCTAAATGGAAAGAAGGCAAATTCGGCGGGATATCTATTGAACAATTCGTGGAAATAATGAGAGATAAAGACAATAAATTAAACCTTGATGCAAGAAGAATGATGTACGGTTTTGCAGCTTCTGAAGACGGTAAAAAGACAGCCGAAAAATTTGAATACAAAGATTTTGAAACTGGTATTGATATTCTCGGTAGAAACACTAAGGTAGGAAGAGATTATACAAAATTCTGGGGAGATTCTAGTCCAGTTTACATGGCGAAATACAGATTTGATAACAGAGACGACAGTATAAAATCAGGATACTCTGAAAAAGACTTGGAAAAAATAAAGACACTCAAAGACGCGGTTAGAGAACAAATGAAACTTGCCAGCGTTAAAAATGCTGGTGACTATATCTTTAAAGATTGGGTTGGCGATGAAAAGTTAAAGGATGAAACAGGAAAAGAAGTGGAAAGACAAGAGTTATTCGAAGCCGCATTCAAAGAAACATTAATGAAAAAGGATAGAAAGTTTATTGCCGAATTAAGAAGAAAACTGCGACGCGAAGGAAAAGACGCTCAGTTTGAAAAATTAGATAAAATAACCAAAGATTTAGGCATAATAATTAAAGAAGGAGTATTAATAGAAGAGGAAGAGTCATAAAAATATGCCGGTAAGTTTAGTTGAATCATCAATCTATGATCCATATGACGCCTATTTAAATTATATAGGCGATGACCAGTTTAAGTATAAAAGGTTTAATGACAAAATAAAAAACTTGCCGGAAAAGTTGCAGGATTTCATTTTTGACACCATGCTGGGTGATTTCATTAAAGGCCGGATTTCTGTGCCGCTTGGCCTTAGTGAAAATCAATCCCAAGAAACCGCAAAAATAGTAATGGAACTGATTATCGCAGACTTATATTTAGGGAATATCGTAAATGAAGTTAAAAATCGTCTTGGCACTGACGACCAAAAAGCTAAAACTATTGCTGGACTTGTCATAGAGCTTTTCACTCCAGTTCTGAATGATTTGAAAAAAATGCATCTGGAAAAATTTGCTGGTTCAGTTAGCAAACAAGAAATTGAAAGCGAACCAAAATTAGAACCAACTACAAAGTCGGAGGCACCGGCTGAAGATGAAAGTATTGTTGATTTAAGAAATATATTATGAAATTCCAAGTTCCTCAATTCATTGAAACAGAAACTAAAATAGTCGGGCCTTTAACCTGGAAGCAATTCATCTGGGTGGCTTTAGGCGTGGGTTTGCTTTTGATGTTTTTCAGATTTCTAACCGGATTCTGGCTGATTTTTGTTTCCATGATTGTAATTGCCATATTCAGCGCCCTGGCCTTTCTTAGAATAGAAGAAATGGCTCTGATAGAATACTTAATGAAGGCTCTGGGTTTTGTCCTAGGACCAAAAAAATATTTATTCAAAAAAGACAATGGCTGAAACATCAACAAAACAATTCGTAGAAATACAGGAAATAAGAGATGAAATATTAATCCTGAAGGACGGGTCTTTGCGCCAGATAATCAAAGTCGGCTCAACTAATTTTGAGTTGAAGTCCCAAGACGAACAGCTGGCCATTTTAGCCGGCTTCCGGAATTTTTTGAATGCTCTTGATTTCTCTTTGGAAATTATGGTTATGTCCCGAAAATTGAATATAGGCAAGTATTTGGAATTCTTAGATCAAGTAGCCGAAGCCCAGCAAAACGAACTGATGAGAATCCAGGCGGTTGAGTATTCCAGATTCGTAAAAGAACTGACCCAGTTGGCCAATATTATGGCCAAAGATTTTTTTGTGGTCATCCCTTTCTATATCGGGCCAAGAACCAAGGGAGGAATTATCCAAAGTTTAAAAAACATTTTTAAACCGGCCCAGATTGTAAAACAACTGACCGCCGAAGAATTTGATTCATACAAATCCCAATTAAGCCAGAGGGTTAGCTTAGTTTATGAAAACTTGGCCGGCTTGGGGCTGGGAGCAAAAATTCTACAGCAAGACGAGCTGGTTAATCTTTATTACCGATTTTATAATCAGGAGGCAGTGGAAGGGATAACGAAGGCAAATATCTAATAATGAATTTGTTCAAAAGAAAAACTAAAGAAGAACTATTGCCAGAAGAAAAAATATCAACTATTGATGAAATCCTGGCTCCGTCAGCCGTAAGCATTTCTTCCAATTACATTCAAGTCGGAGAAAAACTGGCCCGGACTCTTTTTATTTCCACTTATCCCCGCTATCTTAGCACAAATTGGTTCTCGCCAGTGATTAATCTTGACCAAGAGCTGAATCTTGCTTTTTATATCCATCCCGAAGATACGGCCAGTATTTTAAAAAAATTAAGAGACCGCTTGGCCCGACTCCAGGCTCAGGCAATCGAAGAAGGAGAAAAAGGCAAAGTTCGGGACCCGGTCTTGGAAACAGCCATTTATGATATTGAAGTTTTAAGAAACAAGTTACAACTCGGGACTGACCGGTTTTTCAGATTCAGTCTTTATATAACCATTTTAGGCAAAGACCAGAAAGAACTTGATGAAACTGAAAAAAGAATAAGGAACAGTTTGGAATCCCAGCTAATCGTGGTCAAGCCAGCCACTTTTAGAATGAAAGAAGGCTTTACTGCCAGCCTGCCGCTTGGCAAAGACGAACTAGGGATTAGCTCTGCCCTGAACACCGAGCCAATCTCTTCCAGTTTCCCTTTTGTTTCCCATGACTTAACCCAAGACCAGGGGATACTTTATGGAATAAACATGCATAACAATTCTCTGATTTTGTTTGACCGGTTCAGTCTGGAGAACGCCAATCAGGTTGTTTTCGGAACTTCTGGCGGCGGGAAGTCATACGCCGTTAAACTGGAAATTCTACGATCAATTCTTTTCGGAACCCAGATTTTCGTCATTGACCCGGAACATGAATACAAGCATGTGGCCGAGACGTTAGGCGGCTCCTTTATCAAAATTTCAATTGCTTCGGATAGCCATCTTAATCCTTTTGATTTACCAAGCCCCCGCGAAGACGAACGATCGGAAGACGTTTTCAGAAGCCATATTCTTGATTTGACCGGTTTGATGAAAGTGATGCTTGGCGAGATGTCCTCGGAAGAAGAATCAATCTTAGATGAAGCCCTGATTCAGACTTACGCTTCTAAGGATATTTATCCGGACCGGGATTTTTCCGGAAAAGAGCCTCCTTTGATGAGCCACTTCCAAAATATTTTGGAAAACATGACTGGAGCTGAATCTTTGGTTATAAGAATAAAAAAATACACCGAAGGTACCTTTGCCGGATTCTTAAACCAGCCGACTAATATTCCTTTAGATAACCAGCTTGTAGTTTTTTCAATTCGGGACATGGAAGATGAGCTAAAACCGGTGGCGATGTATCTGATTTTAAACTTTATCTGGACAAAAGTGAGAAAAGAATTAAAGAAAAGAATTTTAGTCGTAGATGAAGCTTGGTGGCTTTTAAAAAACAATGCCGGAGCGAATTTTTTACTGAACACGGTTAGAAGAGCAAGAAAATATTTTTTGGGCCTGACCACTATATCCCAAGACGTGCCTGATTTCATAAATTCGCCTTTTGGCAAGCCGATTGTCACTAACTCGGCCCTCCAGCTTTTAATGAAGCAGAGTTCGGCCGGAATTGAAACGGTCAAAGAAACATTTAACCTCACCGAAGCGGAGAAAATTGCCCTTCTCGGCTCCCGTGTCGGCCATGGCTTATTTTTTGCCGGACCGAGCCACGCCGCTTTAAGAGTAGTAGCCTCGTATACCGAAGACCAGGTTATCACTTCCGACCCCAGGCAGATACTGGAAATCCGGGAAGCAAAAAGAGAATGGCTGAAAAAAAATAAATAATATCGATATGTTTGTTTATGATTGACTTCAGAAAAAATTTAATTATCATAATCTTTCTTTTAATAGGGGCTGTAATAACCCTTTTATCTCTTAATCTGGATTCGTCATGGAGAAAACAACAGGCAGGAATTTTTGATAGCTATTCCATCCCGGTAAATCTTCCGAAAAAAATAAGCAAAGGAGCTGTAAATTTTTTTGAGCTTAACGGTTCTGGTAAAGTAGTTTTTTACGAAGAATCAGATTCCATTGTTTATGAAACTGACCTTGACGGAAAAAATAAAAAAGAATTGGCCCGAATTCCGGGCGTCCTAAAAATAGTTTTTAGTCCACTCGGTCATGAACTCGTAGCTACTGTATCGGCAGAAAAAAATACTTTAAAAAAATATTATTTTGACTTAAAAAAAAATATAAAAGTGGAACTGCCCAAAGACGCGAAGAATTTAATTTTTTCTCCTGATGGCAGGGAAATAGCTTACTATTTTTATGATGATAAAGCCGGAGAAGGCAGTATCTCAATGGCCGATCCTAACGGTTCTGATTCTAGAACTATTTTCAAAACCAGAATCAAAAACCCGACTCTAATCTGGCCTCAAAATGACCTGATAGTTTTTTACTTAAAAAAAGAAGGTGATCAATCTTTAGCCTTCTCAATAAGACCGGACGGAAAAGAATTCCAAAGGCTGACCGAAGAAGAACTGATTCTTTACGCCAGTCGAGAAATAAAAGAAACAAGCACTCTTAAAGAACTGGGGATTGAAACAACTATTGTGAAACTCAGCCCTCTAAAAGACCATTTGATATTTCTAAATACCAGAGACGGAAAATTATACTCTCTTGGACTTTAGCATCTCTTTAAAATCTTTAAATGCTCTTTTTATATCCGGACTAAGGCCGGCTTTTTTGTAAAGAACTAAAAACATCATCACTGTAACTAGAATTTCGGTCATTAAGGTGGTGTAAGAAGCGCCAATATAGGAGTAGCGCGGTATCACCAGCAGATTAGCAAAAATATTCAAGATCGCGCCGGAAAGATAAATCCACATTCCGGCCCTTTGAAGATTCAGAGCAATCAAGGCCTTGCCGCCCAAATTATTTAAAAAAACCATGCCAACGACTAAGGCCAGAATTTTTAATGGCAGGGCTGAAGCCGAAAATTCTTCTCCGCCAAGAGTCAAGACAATGGGTTCGGCAAAAATAATCAGAAAAACAACCACCGGAATGGCCATTACGAAAAGAACATTAAAAATCTTTTTAAAAATCTGGCTGAAAAGACCCTCCGGCCCAAAAGCAGAGCTAGAGAATGAAGGCATAGTCAGTTCCACCAATAGGGCCGGAAAAAAAACAATGGTTTCCAAGACTTTGGCCGCCAGCCGATAAGTCCCCACATCAGAAATCGGCTTCATCAAAGAAAGCATCAAAGCATCGGTCCTGATATAAATTGCGGTGAATAAAATCGAGAGGGCCACTGGCAGAGAAGTTTTTAAGATTTTTTTAACATAGCTGAAATCGAAAGCCAAACTGAATCTGATGAACCGGCGGGAAAGAAAAAACACTATTATGAACTGGATGCCGGCAGTCAAAGAAAGAATCCAGATAAAAGATAAAAGTCCCAATCCGGTCTTAACGGCATAAAAAACAAGACTCAACTGAATTAATCTGGTTAAAACATCGGAAAAAGAAACAAGATAGAAAGTTTCGTATTTTTGAAAAATTCCGCCGAGTATCTGGCTTAAAGAAGAAAAAAGGACAAAAATTGAAGCGATTAAGACCCCGTTTTTTATTTCTCTGGAATAAGGCAGGAAGAGGCTGATAGTCAGGGCAAAAATTATGATCAAAACCAGAGAAACGAGCCGGAGAGTAAAGATATTCCCGGAAATGAATTTCTCATCATCTGGATGACGAGAAATTTCCCGGACGTGAATTACATGAAGACCGAAATCAGCCAGGACCGTAAAAATAAAAAGATATGAAAGGACAGTTTCATAAGCGCCAAATCCTCCCTGCCCCAGATGCCGGGTCAAAAACCCGACAATGATTAATCCGATTACTGCGGTAACAATCCTGGAAATAGAAGCAATAAAAAAGTTTTTGTAGATTCCATGTAAATTCATAAAAAGGGTTTTTCTCCCTTGATTACTTAACTGCTAACGGACTTATCACCACTCTCCGCTTGGGCTCTTCGCCGATGCTTTCAGTTTTTATGTCAGCCCAACCGGCTAATTCCAGATGGACAAGCCTTCTTTCATAGGCCGACATCGGTCTTAGAATAAAATATTTTTGAGTGGTTTGAACCCTTTCCGCCACTAATCTGGCTAATTCTGATATCTGGTTGTTTCTTTTCTCTAAAAAATTATTTAAATCCAAAACCAGACCCACTTTCTGATCCAATCCCTTTAAAGCAATGAGCCTGACGATATACTCGAGAGCCTTTAGATTTCTGCCCTTATCGTCAAACAATAGAGAACAATCGTCATCCGATTTGACCCTAACTATAAATACTTCCTGCCCTTCAGGACTTTTATGGTTTTCCAGGCTTAAATTTTCAAAACTAAAACCTATTCTTTTAAAAAGATCTTCAACGGTCCGATAAATTAAATTTTCCGTTTGGTTCTCCATGAATTTTATTTATGTAAGCCTGTTCAAAAACTGAAAATAAGGTTGTGGCTATCCAGTAAAGAGGCAGGCCGGCTGGAAAACTCATTGAAATTATTATAGTGATTATCGGAAAAAAATACAACATTTGCTGGTTTATGGCGCCAAGGGGATTGGCTTTTTGATCTTTTGGGGAAATCGAATTTTTCGAAAAAGAGTAGCTCATCTTGGTTTGCCAAAATTGAGCGGCACCGGCAATCACCGACAGCAGGATATTTTTTTTAGTCAGGTCAATAAATCCAAGAGATGTTGAATTTAAAGAATCCGGGTTTTTTATAAAACCATACAAAACCGAAAGGGAATTTTCTTTGAACCCGGCCACAGAAACCTGATAAAGAGCGATTAAGACAGGCAATTGAATTAAAAGAGGAAAACACCCGGAAAAAGGATTAACTTTGTGCCGACGATAAAGCTCCATTACTTCTTGAGTCTGTTTTTGGGCATCGTTTTTGAATTTTCCCTGAACTTCTTTTATTTTCGGCTGAAGTTCGGCCAAAGCCCTCTGAGACTTGATGGTTTTAACTGAAAGAGGACTTAATACAAATCTGATAATCAGAGTTAATAAAATTATGGCTATTCCAAAATCATTGAAAGCAATCGTGTTGTATAAAAAAACAAGTAAATTGAAAAATGGAGTATATAAGATTATGTCGAATAATCTGCTCATGGAAAATTAACTCCGCCTCTTGTCCAGGGCCCGCATTTTAAAATTCTTAAGCTAGACATTAATGACCCCGTCCAAAAACCGTATTTCTCAACAGCCATTATGGAATATTCCGAGCATGAAGGATAGAATCGGCAACCACTTAAAGAACCGAAAAAAAATGGGCTAAGCGAGGCGGTTTTTTGATAAAATTTTACTAATTTAACTATTATTTTTTCCATCGGCCGATTTTAATCAGGTTATTCATTAAATCTTCCTCTAAATTTTTAGGTTCCTCATAAGCCGCCCGAGACTTCACTAGTATTGCAATAAGATAGCCGGGCTTAATTTTTGAGATATTACGCTCTATAATTTCATTTATCTTCCTCTTGATCTTATTCCTAATGACGGCCCTTTTAGAAACTTTTAATCCCACGATAAAAGCAAACTTTTTTACGCCGAGGGCGGCTGGGATAAATCTTATCTGAAAAAGTCCAGAATCAAAACTCTCACCTCTTTTAAAAACTTCTTTAATTTCGCGGCTCCTTGACAGCCGATATTTTGAAGGTAGGGCCATAGATCGAAATTAGTATTCGACAACTAATCTTTTTCTGCCCTTTTTCATTCTTCTTTTTAAGACCTCGCGGCCGGCTCTAGTTAGCCTTCTTTTCCTAAAGCCGTGCTTTTTTATTCTTTTTTTATTCGAGGGACGGTAAGTTAATGCTTTTGATTTCATGTTTTTTAAACTAACTCTTTTATTTTATTAAGTCAATTGCCTAATTTGACAATTAACAATATGATTGGTTTAACAATCAACTTATTATCAACAAATTTTCAACTTAACTAAACTGTTATCCAAGGCGACAGTAAAATAGAATTACTGAACAAGGCAGTGTCGAAAAATTTTATTACCCTGCTGGATGCCCCGTAGGGTCGTATTATATTGACATATCAAATCATGACTACCCTAACCAATGAGGAAATTTGGAAAAACATTCTAGGAGAAATGGAGATATCACTAAGTAAGGCCAGTTTTGTTACTTGGTTTAAGGATACAAAAATTGTCTCCAAAGAAAATGGCCAAGTGGTCATTAGTGTTCCAAATGGTTTCGTCAAAGAGTGGGTTCAAAATAAATTCAATAAAAAAATCTTCCAATGCCTCAAGCAAGTGGACAATGATATTAAAATAATAAATTATGTCGTGGGAAACCCTTTTATTAAAGCTCCTGATTCGAAAATCTTAACCAGGGAGATCCAACTTGAGCAAATCCAAGAAAACGTCCCCGATACGGATATTGATCCAAAAACAAATCTTAATAAAAAATATACCCTTGATAATTTTGTCGTCGGTTCCAACAACGAACTAGCCCACGCGGCAAGCTTGGCTGTGGTTAAGAGCCTCGGCCGGGCTTATAATCCTCTATTTTTATACGGCGGAGTGGGACTCGGCAAAACTCATCTCCTTCAGGGTATCGCCAATAAAGTCTTAAGGGAAAATCCGGATAAAAAAATTATCTATCTTCCGGCTGAAAAAATGGTCACCGAAATTATTGAAGGCATAAAAAATAAAACGGCAGAAGAAGTAAAAATGAAATATGCCCAAAAAGACGTTCTAATAGTTGACGATATCCAATATTTAGCAGGCAAAGAAACAACTCAGGATATATTCTTCGGAACCTTTAACAATCTCTACAATCGAAATAAGCAAATAATTTTATCCTCTGACCGCCCTCCAAAAGCCCTTTCAGCTATTGAGGAAAGGCTAAAATCAAGGTTTGAAGGTGGAATGGTTGCCGATATTGGAATCCCTGACTATGAAACGAGGTTAGCTATTTTAAAAATGAAAATGAATAACAAGCCGGTTTCTCTGCCGGATGAAATTCTCCAATATATTGCCGTAAACATCCAGAAAAATATAAGAGAGCTGGAAGGGGCGCTAAATAGAATCATAGCTGTAATAGATCTGACCGGAAGAGAACCAAACTTAAAAGATGTAGAAAAACTATTGAAAGCTTATATTCAGGCAAGTTATAGAAAAACGAACGCCCAAACCATAATTAAAACCGTTTGTGATTTTTACGGCATTTCTTTAAATGAACTGCTTAAAAAAAGCAGAAAGACTTTTTTGGTTAAACCGCGCCAAATAGCTATGTATCTTTTAAGAGAAGACACCAAGGCTTCTTTTCCGGATATAGGCAGTAGATTAGGCGGAAAAGATCATTCAACGGTTATTCACGCTTACCGCAAAATCATTGAAAAAACTGACAGCGATGAAGGATTAAAACAGGAAATAAATTTAATCAGGGAGAGAATTTATAATAAGGCTTGATAATGTGCTGGATAGTGTGTTGATTGATGCTTAATATCCTGGAAATAAAAATTTGAAAATTTATAAATTGAATTCTTTTTCCGGATTTAGCCCACAGAATTATCAATAACTTATTAATAGGACATAGTTGAAAATTTTATAGATTGAATAATAAGAATTTATAAACAACAATAAGTTTTCCACAAAGCTTATTATTGTTTATTGAATTAAAATGAAATTTATAACAACAACAAAAAAAATTCAGCAGGGTTTGAATATTGTCAAAAATATTACCGGTAAAAATTTAAACTTGCCTATTTTAAATACTGTTTTAATGACTGCTAAAAATAATCAGGTTAATCTTTCAACAACAAACCTTGAATTAGGTATTAACTATTACTTAAATACGCCAGTGGAGGATGAAGGAAGAGTGGCTATTCCTTCAAAAATAATCACCGATTTTGTTTCTAATATTAGAGATGAAAAAATTGAAATTTCTTTAAAGGACAATATTTTAAGCATTCAAAGTAATAATTTTAAAACAAAATTAATATGTTTTGACCCAAAAGATTTTCCTTTAATCCCAAAATTAAAAAAAGAACCGCTAATTATTTTGTCAGCTAGAGTGCTAAAAAATGCTTTAAGTTCAGTATTTGATTCTATTTCTTTATCTCAAACAAGACCAGAGTTAGGTGGAGTATTTATTAATTTAAATAAAGGGAAAATTTATTTTGTCTCAACGGATAGTTTTAGATTAACTGAAAAAATAATCAGTGCTCCCTGCCAAAAAAATACTTCAGTTATAATTCCAAGAAACACAGCAGCTGAATTAATAAGGATTTTATCCGATTATGAAAAAGATGTTTTGGTGAATATAGAGGAAAATCAGATTCAATTTTCTTCTGATGATTTTGACATCATTTCGAGGCTTATCGATGGTCGCTACCCCGATTATCAAAAAGTTATTCCTTTGAAATCTATTTCCCAGGCCTTATTCAAAAAAGAAGATCTGCAAAATAACATCAGGCTAGCCGGCCTATTTTCAAGTAATATAAACGACATAGGATTAAGAATTGATAAAAAAGAAGCGGTGGTATTTTCAAAAAACTCGGATCGGGGCGAATTTAACTCGAGGATCAAAAGCAATTCCAGTATTCAGATTGAAGAGCCACTTGAAGTTTTAATGAACTATAATTATTTGGCCGATGGCTTGAAAAATATTCCTTCTGACGACATTTTATTTGAATATACCGGAGAGGGCGCTCCTATTATTTTAAAGCCAAAGGATTCAGAATTAAATTTTACCTATTTAATAATGCCTCTAAAGGCATAGTAGTTGGCAACTAAGATGAAAATAGTCATTTTTAATAATAAAGACAAGAATCAATACAATAATTTTCTACTTAACTCAAAATATAAAGACATTCTTCAGTCTTGGGAATGGGGTGATGTAAAGTCAAGATTTAATTGGAGAGCCGAAAGGCTCGGGTTTTTTAAAGAAGGGCGATTGGTTGGTTTAGTTCAGATTCTGGAAAGAAAACTGCCCCTTAACTTTTCATTATTTTATGTACCAAGGGGGCCGGTAATTGATTGGCAGAATTATCGGCTGGTTAAAGAAGTAATCACTGGCCTCAAGGAAGATTTTAGCAAAAAGATAAAAAACAATAAAGTTCTTTTTTTAAGATTAGAACCGCCAGTCAAAAAAGACAAGGGGTTGTTAGTGATATTCAAGGATCTTGGTTTTAAAAATTATTTTAAGACCGTCCAGCCGCCCTCAACCTTGCTGATAGACCTTAATTTGTCCGAAGAAGAGTTAATCAAAAAATTCAGGAGAACGGCTAGAAATCTAATTCATCGTTCCGAGAGAGAGGGAATAATAGTTGAGGCCCTGACCGGCAGTCAAATAACCAGCGACTATTTAAAGGGGTTTTATAATCTTTATGCGTTAACCGGAAAGAGATTTTCGTTTCCATTAAGGCCCTATAAGCAATTTTTGATCCTAAAAGAAGCTATGGGGGAAGCAGGAATGATAAAATTATACACCGCAAAGATCAAGGGTTTAATTTTGGCTTATGGAATTGTTCTTTTGTGCGGAGAAAAGGCTTTCTATATCTGGGGCGGAACCGGAAGACACCGCGATTACAGTAAATTTTTCAACTATGGTTATATCTGGGGCATACTCAAAGATTTAAAAAGGATAGGAGTAAAGACTTTTGATTTCTGGGGGCTTGGGCCGGAGAAAGACCTAAATCATCCATGGTCTGGTTTTACTCTTTTTAAGACAGCTTTTGACGGAAGCCGTTTTGATTATCTGGGAGCTTTTGATTTACCGATTTCGGGATTTTATCCGTTATTTAAATTGACTGACAAAATAATAACTCCCAAATATAGAGCCACTAGCAGTTAGTTAATTAGGGATCAGTAATCAGTTGATTAGTTTTCAGAGTTTTTAACCGTTCAATTAATCAACTATTTAACCAATAAACTATTTCTCATTGCCCACTCCCAGTTATTATATTGAGGATCTTGAGCTGGATTTAGGGGGATGGGGCCTTGAGAATCATTTTTGTCGACATAATGAAGAATTGAATGGATTTCTCCGTTTTCATTGGTGTAATTTCCGTTTAGCATTATCTTATCCGTAAAAAGAGGTGCCGGTTTTTGAAATTCTTCAACCGGCTTGTCTTTTAAGACTTCGGTTATAAATTCTTTCCATATCGGCCCTCCAGCTGAAACCCCTCCGCCTTCTTTAGACATTTCGGCGTTATCATTATTCCCTACCCATACGCCGACTGACAGAGATGGTGTATAGCCGATTGTCCAGGCATCGCGGAATTTTTGGGTGGTTCCGGTTTTTACGGCGACCGGCCTGTCGGATATATAAAGTGGGCTCGACAGTCCGAAAAGAAGAGCTCTGGCTGAATTATCTGATAGGATATCGTTAATCATTCTGGCGGTTTCCTCGGGAATTTTTCTTTCCGGTTCCGAGCTGAATTCTTCAAGAATATTACCCTTGGAGTCTTCGACTTTAAGTATAAAAGCGGGCTGGTTTAAGACGCCGTTATTGGCGAAAACCCCATAGGCTGAAGTCAGATCAAGCGGCCGGACATCGCCTCCGCCTAAAACAAGAGACAGGCCGAAATCCCCGGTGTCGCCTAAAAATTTTATGCCGAGTTCTTCAGCTCTTTTAATTGAATCGCCGATGCCGGCCAGATACAAAATTTTAACCGAAGGAATATTCAGGGAACTGCCCAGGGCTTGTCTTAATGTCACTGGGCCCCTGAATTTTTCATCCGAATTCTGGGGGTGATAACACCCTAAGCCGTACTGGTCTTTTTCTTGGCTGGCGTCAGGAGGGCAGTAAGGGTTAAATTCAGTTTTTACGTCAAACAAAATTGTTTTATCTGTGAAATTTTTATCCAGCGCGACTGAATAGACTATTGGTTTAAAAGCTGAACCAGGCTGTCGGAAAGCGGTGATGACATTAAAATTGCCTTCTTTTTCAATGTTAAAATAGTTTCTTGAACCAACTAGGGCCAGAATTTCGCCATTCCTTGGATTAAGGGCAACCAGAGCTGCATTGCCAGCTTTAAAAAGTTTTTCATTTCTGTCGGCGTATTTATGGATAATTTCTTCGGCTTTTTGCTGCATTCCCCAATCCAGAGTTGTATAAACCTTAAGCCCCCCGTTTTGCACTGTATCTTCCCCGTATTTTTCAATCAAATATTCTCTGACCATTATTACAAAATGGGGAGCAAGGATACCGCCCGGAACCGGTGAAGCTAGTTTTATTTCTTCGTCTAGGGCGATTTTAAGTTCTTCTTCATTTATTAATTTTAATTCAAGCATCTTTTCCAGAAGAGCATTTTTTCTACCCAATAGTTCGTCTTTATGAGAGCCGTAAGGAGAAAAGTAGCTTGGTGCTTTGAGCATACTGGCTAGAATAACTGATTCATTTAGAGAAAGTTCTTTTGTTGTCTTCCCGAAATAATTCTGGCTGGCTTCTTCTATCCCAAAAATATTGGAGCCGAAAGGAACCTGATTTAAATACATCCAAAGTATTTTGTCTTTTTCAAATTTTTGTTCAATCTGTAAAGATAGAATCACCTCTTTAAATTTTCTCGAGAAAGTTTTTTCCCGGCTAAGCAGAGAGTTTTTAACTAATTGCTGGGTTATGGTGGAGCCGCCTTGAGAAAACTCTCGCTCTCTCAAGTTGATAGAAACCGCCCTGGCTACTCCTTTAATATCCAGGCCGTGGTGGTCGTAAAAATTTGCGTCTTCGGCGGCAATCACGGCCCTCTTCAGATAATCCGACATTTCTTCAAGAGAGACAATTGTTCTTTTTTCGTCGCCGTGAATGCTGAAAAGAACTGTCTTGCCTTCGCGGTCAAATATTTTTGTGGCCTCGTTGACGCGCCTGGTAATAATGCTTTGAGGATCAGGGATCTGGGGGGCGAAATAAGCAAAGGCCGTCAAGAATCCGATGATTCCAAGAACTATCAGCCAGAGCAGTATTATCGCCGATACTTTAAATAAATTTAGCGATCGAACCTTCTTTCCCCTTTTCATGTTTTGATATTTTGGCATTTTTCTTGTATTCTGTCTATTATATAACCAATGAAAATTACAATAGACGAAGCCAAAATTCAAGAACTTTTTGAATCAACTCGATATATAGACAATATCTATCCCCATAGAGATTTTTTAGGAGGGCAGCTTAGAAGCGGGAAACAGCTTTCTATTTATATTGGAGTGGACCCGACTGCTCCCGGCTTACATTTAGGCCATGCAACAAATTTTCTGGTTTTAAAAAAATTTCAAGAATTAGGACATAGGATAATAATAGTAATTGGCGATTTTACCGGTAGGATCGGCGATCCTACGGGCAAGGACGAAACAAGAAAGCCATTGACGGAAAGAGAAGTGTCAGAGAATTCTAAGACCTATAAACAGCAGATCGGTAAAATCCTGGATTTAAGAAAAGTTGAATTCAAGCAAAATAGCAAATGGCTTGATAAAATTTCACTTAAAGAATTTGTGAAGATTGCTTCAAGAGCGTCGGTTCAACAGCTTCTTCATCGGGAGATGTTTCAAAGAAGGATTAAGGAGGAAGAATCAATAGCTCTTCACGAGTTTATTTATCCTTTGCTTCAAGGATATGATTCGGTTGCAATGAATATCGACGGAGAAATCGGTGGCACCGATCAGACATTCAATATGTTGCTTGGCAGAACATTGATGGAAAAAATCCTAAATAAAGAAAAATTCGTAATTACAACAAAGCTTTTAGAAAATCCTTTAACCGGCAAGAAGTTGATGAGCAAAAGCGAAGGGAATTACATTTCATTTTTGGATTCTCCGCAGGATATGTATTCTAAAATAATGGCTCTTCCGGACGAAGTTGTTTTCACCTGTTTTGAATTATGCACTGAAGTTCCAATTGAAAAGATTAGTGATTTGAAATCAGACAGTATCTTGGCCGTCAAGCGCGAACTGGCTAATGAAATAACAAAAATTTACCACGGGAGGGAAATAGCCGAAAAATCAGCCAAAGAATTTGAAAAAGTTTTTTCTAAGAAAGAAGAACCGACTGAAATCCGGGAATTTTCCGGCAGCGGCAAGATGCTTCTCGATTTTATGGTTAAATCCGGTTTGGCTAAATCCCGTTCAGAAGCTAAGCAGTTGCTTGAACAAGGTGCTGTGCGTATAAACAAAGAAGTAATAAAAGTAAAAGACCAGTGGAATTACGAACTAAGAGAAGGAGATATTATTCAAGTTGGACCGAGAAGATTTTTTAAAGCAATAAAATAAACCCCGCTTTTAAAAGCGGGGTTTATTTTTATGCCTCCTCCTCCTCTTCTTCTTCCTCTTCTTCTTTTTCTTCTTTTTCTTCTTCTTTGGTCTTTTCTTCATCATCCTGAAGAAGATATTTTAATGAATCTTTTTCCATTTTAAGTCCTATTGGTCCAATTGGCCCTATTGGACTCATAGGTCTAATAGTTTTATTTTCTTTCCTCGACCTAATAATTCCCCTATTTTAGTCGGGCAAAAAAGTCTGTCAAGCCCCCACGCTCATGCGTGAGCGTGGGGGTCAAGCCCCGCTTCCTAAAATCGCCAGAGCCAAAGCGTCGGCAGCATCATCGGGCTTTGGTTCTTCTTTTAAGTTTAAGATTAATTTTACTATTTTTTGAATGTTCCCCTTAGATGCCCGGCCATAGCCGGTTATGGCTCTTTTCAGTTCAAGGGGGGCTATTTCCGTTATGGGTATGTTTTTTTCAGCCACGGTTAAGATTATTACTCCTTTTGTTTCTGAAACTTGAATCACCGTCTTTCTGTTTTTAAAAAAAAATAATTTTTCCAAAACCACGAGATCGGGCTTGAATTCGGCCAAAACTTTTTTCATTGATTTTCTGGCTTCTAAAAGCCGCAATTGGTTTTCTTCAGTTTTTATTTTAATCGCTCCGTAGCCAAGGCAGGTTAATTTTCCAGCCTCTTTTTTAATCGCGCCGTAACCGATTAGAGAGGAACCGGGATCAATTCCAAGAATGATCATATATTTGTATTTGAATAAATTTCTTCAACGTCGTCGTGTTCATCGAGTTTTTCGAAAAGCGTTTTTAGTTTTATTTTCATTTCGTTGTCAGTTTCAATGGGGGATTTAGGAATGAATTCCCGGCCTTTTTGTTCGAATTGCCAAATAAGGCTTCCCGGCGGGACCATTTTAAAGTTATTTTCCGAAAAGATGTTTTTTATTTCGGCAATAGTTCTGTTTTTATTATCGCTGATGGCCTCTACTAAAATAATTGTATTTAGCGGACCGATCGCCTCAATAAGCATAGTCTCCAATTGAATTTTGTTTCTTCCGTCGGCTTTTTTAGCCGCTCTTTCAATGTTTTCATTCGGCAGATTAAATTCCTTGGCTTTTTCAATCGCTGTTTTAAGCTTGGAATTGGTTTCCGGATTGTCTCCGTCCTTGGCGGCGACGGTGATCATTTTCGCCAGTTTAGAAAAAATCTGGCCGCGTTTTTTGTCGGTCAGTTCTTTTTTGTGTTTGATCTGACTCCATTTCGAATGCCCGCTCATAATTCGTGTATTTCTTCATCGCCTGGATGCTGCTTGATGAATTGGTCGTACAATTGAAGAATTTTATCTTTTACCTGTTGAGGCCTGGGGACTTGTTCAAAGGTAAATTCCGGAATCTCTCCGGCCGTCTGGATCATTACTGTCCCGTAATTTAAAAATGTCGACAAAATACCTTTAATTTCAACGGTGACATCCTGAATTTTTGAAAGACGTAATTCAGATATGTTTCTTTTAAATAATCCCAACTGATGAATATCTAAAATTCTGTGGTCAGTCACTATCCAAGTATCGAGATAGAAATCGGTTAATGTCTTGAAAAGAAAATACCAGATGAACAAAAAATAAAAGCTTAAGAGGAATACAGCCAGATTAAGATTATTTCCCTTAAGAATGAAAAATTTACTAGCTAAATAAAATCCCGATAATCCCAGTAAAGTTAAAATTCCAAACCCAAGATAAATGAAAAATAAGATAAGCCAATGCCTTCTTAAAAAAAGCTCCACTTTTTCATAAGATTTTTGGGAGGGAAAGATATTCATAGATGAATTCGGTCCATTGAATTTTAGAGAATAATTGGTAATTAATGAATATTAATAAAGCCAAGCCGGAAGAAAAAATGATGGCTAAAACTTTAGTTTTGTAATCTAAGCCGAATTTAAGAAGGTGATAAACAACAAACAAAGCATTGATAGAGTAGCTTATGAGAAAAATAACAAATATGATCAAGGGCAGGCTAGTCAAAAACTCATTCATACAAAAATATTTAAATATTTAAACTTCTTTTTCCCCTTATTCCAAGATGTTCAAAGGCAAGCTTTGTGGCAATTCGGCCCTTGGATGTTCTGGTTAAAAAACCGATTTGCATAAGATAGGGTTCAAAAACGTCTTCAATCGTTTCTTCTTCTTCAGCCAATGAAGCGGCAATGGTTTTTATTCCGACCGGCCCGCCGTTGAAATTGTTTATTATTAACTGGAGGATTTTTCGATCAGTCGATTCAAGGCCTAATTCATCAATATCGAGCATCCCTAAGGTTTCTTTGACTATTTCCGGACTAATTGTTTTTATCCCCTTGACTTGGGCAAGGTCTCTTGATCTTTTAAGAAGCTTATTGGCGATTCTCGGAGTGTAGCGGCTGGCTTTAGCCAAGACTATTTTTGCTTCTTTTTCCAGATCGATGTTTAAAATTTTTGCCGATCTTTCAATTATTTCTTCAATATTCTCCTGATTGTAAAAATCAAGCCGGTAATTCACTCCGAATCTTGATCTGAAAGGAGAAGAGAGAAGGGCGATCCTGGTGGTGGCGGCGACCAAGGTGAAGCGAGGAAGGTTTATTTGGATTGTTTTGGCTGAAGCTCCTTTTCCGATGACGATGTCCAGTTTAAAATTCTCCATTGCCGGGTAGAGGATTTCCTCGATCATTTTATTCAAGCGGTGGACCTCGTCGATGAAAAAAGTGTCGCCGTCCTGAAGATTAGTCAGAATGGCGGCGATGTCGCCGGTTTTCTCCAGAGCCGCGCCGGAAGTGATTTTAATGCTGGAAGCGTATTCTTTGGCGATTATATGAGCCAGAGTAGTTTTGCCAAGTCCCGAAGGCCCATAAAGCAATATGTGCTCTAAGGGTTCTTTTCTTTCTCTGGCCGCTCCGATCATCACTTTCAAGTTTTCTTTTATTTTTTTCTGGCCGACGAATTCCTTGAAAGTTCCGGGCCTTAGGGTTTGATCAAACAGTTGATCTTCTGGCTGGACTTCTATTAAATTTTTTGATTTTTGCATACTTGGCTTATTGGATTAATTAGTCTTATTAGCCCTATTTTATCAACAGGTAACCAACAGTCTTTGCAGGACTATTCCAGAACTTATTATCTTGACTTGACATTTCTAATTTATCAATATATAATGTATCTATAATCCCGAATACGGGTATTTTAATTTAAGAACATAATTTTGGTATTTTTTTTATCAAATCCCTCAAGGGACGCAGGCAATTGGCCTTTGATTAAAACCACTGGCTAATTTCCGGAATAATTTATCTACGGATAGCTTGGAGGAGTTTTTCTCTTTCTGGGCTATTCCTGGAATCTATTCTAACCTCGTATTTTCCAAAATCGAGGATTTTGCCTGCGTCCCTTGAGGGATTTCGATATTCTGTTATTCTCCAAGAATTCTTCCTACCTCATCAAAATCGGTTATCCCATCCAGAATTTTCAAATAGCTGTCTTGAAGCATAGTTATCATCCCTTTTTTTCTTAGTAAGTCTTTAATCTCACTTACGGCCGGCGATTTAAGGATTAATTTTTCAAGCTCGTCGTCAACTCGGAATCCTTCAAAAACCCCGATTCTGCCTTTGTAGCCTATAAAATTGCATTTTTCGCATCCCTCTTTTTTAGAAATTTCAATTTCATTAGATTCATTTGTTTGAATGATTTTTCCGAGAACCTCTTTTATTTTTTTTATCTCTTCGGGTGAGGCCTTGATTTTCTTTTTGCATTCTTGGCACAATTTTCTTACTAATCTCTGGGCTATAGCCAGGTTTATCGCTGGAGCGATGGCTTGAGGGCTGGCGCCCATGTCAATCAATCTTGGAATAGCTCCGGCGGCGTCATTGGTATGCAAAGTGGAAAATACCAGATGGCCGGTTAAAGCCGAATGCATTACTATTTCGGCCGTTTCAGAATCTCTTATCTCGCCGACTAAAATTACATCCGGATCCTGTCTGATAATTGATCTTAAACCGTTTGCGAAGGAATATCCCTTATCAGGTTCAACCTGGGTTTGGGATATTCCTCCAATGTGGTATTCTATGGGGTCTTCAATGGTTACTATTTTAATGCCTGGTTTATTAACGAAATTGACAAAGGCGTAGAGGGTGGTTGTTTTGCCTGATCCGGTCGGGCCGGTGTTTAAAATGGAGCCAGTCGTTTTTTTAAGTTGTTTTTTGATTTCTTCAAGAAGTTCATTTCTCATTCCCAGCTCTTCCATATTTTTTTTCAGGGTTTGCGGATCCAAGAGCCGTATAACAACGCTTTCACCATAAGCTCCGGGCAAGACTGAAGTTCTTGCTTCAATATCGCTATCGCTGTTCTCTTTTTTGATGGTAAATCTGCCGTCTTGAGGGGAATTGTGGATATTGATTTTAAGCCCGGCCATTAACTTGATTCTGTTTAGAATGGTCGGATAGTCGTTTTTGTTAAGGTTCATTATGTCTTCTAAGATGCCGTCTATCCTGAATCTTAGCCTAATACTTTTTTCCTCCGGTTCAAAGTGGATATCGGATGCCCCGCTAGAAATGGCTCCGCCAGATAACAATTCAAGCATTTCGGTGGTAGTTGTCTTTAGTATCCTATTTTTAAGATTTGAAAGGCTTTCGAACCCTTTTTCAAATTTTAATTCCAATTTCCATTCTTTTTGAGTATTGGTCATATTCATCTTATTTTACCAAATAAAAAGACTTAACTTCAAGGGGGTAAATCTTATCCCCTTGACTGAATTCGCTGCTTCGATATAATTAGTAATGATCTCGATAAATTCTAATTAGTCCGTTATTAAACGGGCTTGATTTTTTAAATATGCTCCTAGACATAAAACAATTCATATCAGCCATAAAGCAGATTGCCGAAGAAAAAGGAATCAACGAACAGAAAATAATGGATACGATAGATGCGGCAATTGCCTCGGCTTACAAAAAAGATTATGGCAAGAAAGGTCAGATAATCAAGGCAAAATTGGATCCGTCAAGCGGTCAGATTTCGGTTTGGCAAGTTAAGTACGTGGTTGAAGGAGTGGATGATGAGGGTTGCATCACTGGCCTTGTCTTGAAAAAAGAGCCCGGCGAAGATTCATCTGTTTTAAGAGGAAGAGCTTTTGCTTTCGATGAAGAAAGCGGCTTCAAACCGGAAGAAGGAGAAGTTAAGATAAAGTTTAATTCCGAGAAGCACATTCTTTTTGAAGAAGCTAAAAAAATAGATTCAGGCTTAAAACCGGGGGATGAATTAATTCTAGCCTTGGAGGGAAAGAGCGATTTCGGAAGAATTGCCGCCCAGACAGCCAAACAAGTGGTTATTCAGCGCCTCCGTGAAGCTGAAAGAGAGTCGATTGCCGAGGAGTATAAGAAAATGGTCGGTTCTCTGGTCAGCGGAGTAATCCAGAGGAGAGAGGGAAAGATTGTTTATTTTGATATCGGCAGGGCCCTTGGCGTTCTTTTGCCTTTTGAGCAAAGTCATCTTGATAACTATTTAATTGGCCGGAGGCTTAAAGTTTTGATTCTGGCAATTGAAGAAACGTCAAGAGGGCCGATGATTGTTTTATCGCGTTCCCACCCAAAGCTTTTGGAAAAACTTTTTGAATTGGAAGTCCCTGAAATTTCAGCCGGTTCGGTTTCAATCAAAGGAGTAGGCCGGGAAGCCGGCAGTCGATCCAAAATAGCGGTCTGGTCAAAAGAATCCCGCGTTGATCCGATCGGTTCTCTGATCGGCCAAAAAGGAATAAGAGTTCAGACGGTGATTAACGAGCTCTCCGGCGAGAAAATAGACATTATTGAATGGAACGATGATCCGGCTAAGTTTATTTCCAATGCCATGTCTCCGGCCAAAGTGGTTGATTCAAAGATTCTGGACCAGAAGAAAAAACATATTTTGGTTGAAGTAGCCGAAGACCAATTTTCTTTGGCCATAGGCAAAAGGGGGCAGAATGTAAGATTGGCGGCTAAGCTTACCGGCTGGAAAATAGATGTTCGTTCCCCCAAAGAAGAAATGAAAGCCGAAGAAGCCGAATTGATCCAGCCGGTTCCCGATGAAATATCAAATCAATAAAATTAGATCTTATCAAGCAGATCTCATCGTTACTCTGGATCAAAAAGATTTGGACTATTATCTTAATGAAGCCAGGAAGCATCTAGCCAATAATCTTAAAATTAAAGGTTTTAGGCCAGGCAAGGCGCCGTTGGAAATAACCAAAGACAAACTGGACAAAGAAGAAGTTTTAAATACGGCTTTTAATTTTGCCTTTAAGCAGAGCTTTGGCGACATTTTGATAAAAGAAAAAATAGATCTAATTGACGCCGGCAAATTTGAAGTTAAAGAAAATTCGCCGGTCCAGATGACATATTCAGTTTCGCTTACGGTTTTTCCGGAGTTTGAATTGGCCGGCTATAAAAATATCCGAGTCAAGAAAAATGAAGTTTTTATTTCCGAAGAAGAAATTGATAAGACCATAGAATTTATAAGGAATTCAAAAAAGCAAAATGGAACCTTGCCAGAGCTTACTGACGAGTTTGCTAAAAGCTTGGGCCAGTTTAGAGATTTAAAACAATTGAAAGAGAGCGTCGGCGAGGGTTTGAAAGAAGAGAAAGAGATAAAAGAAAGTCAGCGGATTCAGGCTTTTGTTTTGGATAAAATTACTGAAACGACGAAAATTGAAGCCCCGCCCAGTTTGATTGGTCAGCAACTAGACCAGATGATTCTTAATCTTGACGCAGATTTGCATCGGGATGGCATGGAGCTTGGCCTTTTTTTGGCCAAAATCAATAAAACTCAAGATGAGCTTAGAAATGAATGGAGGCCTAAAGCGGAGCTGCTGGTTAAAAAAACTTTGATTGTTAAAAAAATTTCCGGAATAGAAGGTATAAAAATCGACTCCGAAGAAATAAAATTAAGGATGAGCCAATTTTTTCAGAATTTTTCAACTCCTAACGAAGTTCAAAAGAATGTTGATCTGCAAAAACTCGCCGGTCAGATAGAGCAGATTTTATTGAATCAGAAAGTCCTGTCTTTTTTGGAAAAAGAAGCGATTCAAAACTAAATCAGGCTGATTCCGGTCATCTCCTCAGCCTTTCTAATATCCATCAGATTCAAAATAGTGGGGGCGATGTCCTGAAGGATCCCTTTTATTTCTGATTCTTCGTAGATGAGCTCGCTACTAACTTTTTCTTTTTTGAATTTTTCCCCCACCACTAAAAAAGGAACCGGATTGGGATTATGACGCGATTCTTTTTCGCCCGTGCCGAGATAAATCAGATTTTCGGCGTTCCCATGATCTCCCGTCACCAGAATCACTGTTTCTTTATTTTGGTTGGCTCTGTAAATTATGCCGATTGCCTGATCAACCGCCTCGATGCCTTTAATTGTTGCTTCGTAATTGCCGCTATGACTTAAAATATCGGGATTGGCAAAGTTGGCGGCAATGAATTGATAATTGCTTTTTTCAGTTTCTTCAATTATTTTTTGAGCTATTTGGGCTGCTTTCATTTCTGGATTTTGAAGAAAATTTTCAGACGAAGGAATTATAAAATCGGTTTCGTTTTGGAATTTTTTTTCTCTAAGGCCATTGAAAAAGTAAGTCAGATGGGCGTATTTGCTTGTTTCGGCGATGCGGAGCTGGTTAAAACCGTTTTGCTCCAGGACTTCTCCGAGCGTATTTTTTATTTCTTCTCTTTTGAAGATCGGTTTTATTTTGATTCCATTCCCATAATCGGTCATCGCGGCCAGGAATAAATTCTTGAATTTTCTCGTTTCAAAAAAATCGAAATCCGGATTGCTTAAAGCCCGGGCTAATTGCTGGATGCTGTCTTCCCGAAAATTGAAAAAAAGGATTCCGTCGTTAGAGACAACAACGGAATCAATAAGTCCCATTGGTTCGGTCTGATTTATCAGTATGGGCGGAATCAGTTCGTCAGTAATTCCTTGAGAGTGGTAATTTTCAAGGGTCTTTTTTAAATCTCCGGTTTTTTCCCCAAGGCCGAAAGCCAAAAGATTGTAAGCTCTCTGGGTCATTTTCCAGTTGTTTCCCCGGTCCATGGCAAAGTCCCGGCCGACCAGAGAAGCAATTTTAATTTCTGATCCGGCGATCTCTCTTTCAATTCTAGCGATTAAATTCAAAGATTCTTTTTTACCCGAATCTTTGCCGTCAGAAAATAAATGGATTAAAACCGTATTTGATAATTCCTGTCTCAGATATTTGATTATTGAAATAAGATGTTCTGAAGAAGCGTGGACCGTTCCGGAAGTCAAAAGTCCGATTAAGTGGAGCTTTGATTTATTTTTTTTGGTGTGTTCTAAAAGCCGGACAAAGATTTCATTTCTAAAAAATGATCTATTTCTGATGCTTTCGTTTATAACTGTGAGATGTTGGAGAATGATTCGGCCGGCTCCGATGGTCAGATGCCCGACCTCAGAATTTCCCTCTTTTAAAGGCGGGAGCCCGACAGCCGGGCCAGAAGCCTGAAGAAGAAAAAAAGGATAATTTTTTTTCAAGTAGTCCATATTCGGAGTATCAGCGGCTAAGACGGCATTGCCGCTTTTTTCTTTTGACCAGCCCCAGCCGTCAAGTATCAAAAGGATAATCTGCTTCATTAAGATATATTTTGACACATCAGGGTATTTTTGTTAATCTTAAAAAGGTCAGTTGAATTTTAAATTCCAAGTCCATTTAATAGGAAGTTTCGGCTCTTTAAACCGAGCCGAAACTCTTTATCTTATGAACTTAATTCAATATGGTTTTAGAAACAAGTCCATTGTTAATGGCGGTTTTGGCGTTGATTTTCGGAGGAACGATTGGTTATCTTCTAAGGTATTTTTTAGTTAAAAGAAAAACTCAAAATGCGGAGTTCAAGGCCCAGGAAGTAATTTTAAAAGCCAAGGACCAGGCTTTAAAGATTCTTGACGATGCCAAAAAAGACGAAAAGTTGAGGCAGGAGCAGTTTCTTAAGATTGAAAATATCCTTTCAAAAAAAGAAAAAGAGCTGGAAGAAGACAAAAAACAACTTTCTTCTGATTCTGAAAATGTAAAAAATAGGGAGAAAGAAATATCTGATCTGAAAACAGCTCTCTCGGCTAAGATAGAATTGAAGATTAAAGAGCTTGAACGGATTAGTGATATAAAAAAGGAAGAAGCCAGAACTCTTCTTTTGAAACAGGTAGAAGACGAATCCAGAGATGAGATTTATCAGAAGATAAAAAAACTCGGCAGTGAAGGTAATGAACTGATTGATAAGAAAGCCAAGGAGATTTTAATTTCAGTTATCCAAAGATACGCCCACTCCCAGATATCTGATGCCACTACTACGGTTGTTCCCTTGCCTTCGGATGAGATAAAAGGCAAAATCATCGGCAAAGAAGGCCGGAATATTAAAACCATTGAACGGCTTACCGGAGTTGATATAATAATTGACGAAACGCCGGAGGCTTTGGTTATTTCCGGTTTCGATCCGATTAGGCGCCAGATAGCTAAATTAACCATTGAAAAATTGATCGCCGACGGCCGGATTCATCCGGCCAGAATTGAAGAAATGGCCGAGCTGGCCAGGGGCGAGCTTGAAAAAAAGATAAAAGAAGCCGGTGAGAACGCTGCTTTCGAAACCGGCGTAGGGCCCCTGGATCCGAAATTAATTTATCTTCTTGGCCGCTTGGCTTTCCGGACCAGCTTTAGTCAGAACGTTCTTCAGCATTCCATTGAGATGGCTCATATCGCCGGAATGCTGGCTTATGAGCTTAAGGCTGACGTGGCTGTTGCTAAAACCGGAGCTTTGCTTCATGATATCGGTAAAGCCGTGGATCATGAGGTTCAGGGGACTCATGTTGAGATCGGCCGCCGGATTTTGGAGAAGTTCGGAGTGGACCGCAAAGTCATTGCGGCCATGGAAGCCCACCACGAGGATTATCCCTATTCTTCTCTGGAGTCAAGAATTGTCCAGGCGGCTGATGCGATTTCCGCGGCCAGGCCCGGCGCTAGGCGCGAAACGGTTGAATTCTATCTCAAGCGGCTTGAGGATTTAGAGAGAATTGCTTCTTCATTTGAAGGAGTTGAAAAATCTTACGCTGTCCAGGCCGGAAGAGAATTAAGAGTGTTTGTTACGCCGACTAAAATTGATGATTTGGGAGCAATAAAGTTGGCCCGGGACATCGCCAAAAAAATTGAAGGCGAGATGAATTATCCCGGCGAAATCAAAGTTAATGTCATTAGAGAAACAAGGGCGATAGAATTTGCAAGATAAAGTAAATTTCTTGGGTCGATTTAAAATCTAATTTGTATCTAAAAATTTATGCCTATTAAAAAGAATCAGTTAGTTCAAAGTTTGGCTGAAAAGTTGGGAGTAACCAAAAAGCAGGCGGCTGATTTTCTCGATGCTTTTGTTGAACAAATTACCGGCTATTTGAGGAAAGGCGAAAAAGTGAATATCACCGGTTTCGGCATATTTAAAGTCGCTGACCGGAAAGCCAGAGAAGGAATCAATCCCAAGACCGGAGAAAGGATCCACATTGCGGCCTCGAAAAAGCCAAAGTTCACTGCTGGCAAAGTCTTGAAGGAAGCAGTGAAGTAAGTAGTTTTGAATTCAAAGTTAACTAAAATCGCCCGAGTCTTGAGGGCGATTTTAGTTAAGAGCGGGTAACGGGATTTGCACCCGTCCTTGAACCTTGGAAGGGTTCCGTACTGCTGCTATACTATACCCGCTTTATTTACTAATCGGGCTGCCCGGATTCGAACCGGGGCTAAAACGTCCCAAACGTCTCGTGCTACCGTTACACCACAGCCCGTACAAACAGTAAGATTCTATCAAAAATTTTATTTATTTTCAATTCTTGATAGAGTTTTTAAGAAGGGTTAGAATAATGTTAAATAATCCTTTCATTATGCCATATAAAAATAGGGAGGATTTATATAAAGTGCAGAAAAGGCATCGAATTAAAATTCGAAAAAGTCTTTTGGATTTTCTGTCAAAAAAGAAATGTGCTGACTGTGGAGAAAACGACCCAAGAGTTCTTGATTTTGATCACATTGATCCAGCTGTTAAATTCAAGACTGTGTCCAATATGTTGTCAGGGCATTATTCGTGGCAGTCAGTTCTTGCAGAAATAAGCAAATGTGAAGTAAGGTGTGCAAATTTCCACAGGCGCGAAATTATTTACAGTTCGGGTACTACAGCAGAAGTAAGCCCCCGTAGCTTAACTGGATAAAGCACCTCCCTTCTAAGGAGGGGACTGCAGGTTCAAATCCTGCCGGGGGTATTTGGGAAGCCCCCCATAACTTAATCGGTAGAGTAGTAGCCTCTTAAGCTATTAGTCCAGGTTCGACTCCTGGTGGGGGGAC
>ERZ1292623.427-Hain-H51-01um-R1-427-length-45930-cov-8_pt2 | contig 37207 bp, 37 predicted proteins | sample MGYA00564398_ERZ1292623 | MGnify/ENA primary metagenome ERZ1292623 (study PRJEB36523, sample SAMEA6512633) | groundwater metagenome | collected 2019-01-07 | study: AquaDiva: Metagenomics assemblies of 32 groundwater samples
TTATCAAACGTAATCGTCCGGTTGTTGTCGCGCAGCAGTCAGAAGAAGCGCTTCACGTGATTGAGAAAGAAGCGAAAGAACTTAATGCGCCGATGATTCTCATGGGTCGTGATTTCGATGTTCGAGAAGAAAAGGGAAGTCTCGTCATCGACATGGCAGGAAGATCGCTCCGTCTACCGACACCGAGTCTCGTCGGCACCCATCAGTTCCGTAATGCGGGTCTTGCGGTGGCGGCTGCACTCACGTTTGATCCGACCCTCTCAGACGAAGTACTTGGGAAGGGAATATCTTCCGCAGTGTGGCCTGCTCGTATGCAGAAACTTACCGCCGGACCACTTGCAGAAAAAGCTAAGGAACATGGTGCTGATCTCTGGCTTGATGGGGGACATAACCCGCACGCGGGGCGCGCACTCGCAGAAAGCATACGTCAGCTGGTCACGGACGATCGTCCGCTTGTCCTTATCGTTGGAATGTTCGCACGCAAAGATGCTGAAGGTTTCTTCAAACCATTCGCAGGACTACGGCCGCGTGTCATCACTACTGTGTTTGATAGTCCAAACGCAGCAAACGCTGAGGAGCTCGCAGAAGCTGCACGGCGCGTAGGACTCCCCGCTGAAACCGCAGCTGATGTTACGGAGGCGGTTACGCGAGCACTACTAACCGATGGTCCAGCGCCACACATTCTTATCTGTGGCGGTCTGCATTTTGCAGGCGAGGTGCTCGCGATGAGTGAAGAGACGTGGCCGACGTAGACTATCGCTCAAGTGTAAGCCAGGTGTAGTTGATGCCGTTTTCTGAGTGCTCCTCGCGTTCAATTTCTTTTGTAAATTCTGGATAGTCAGGAAAGGTAACGGTACCGGGTGCAGGGTCATCGACGAGCGTGAGATAGAGCCGCGTCGCGAAGGGAAGGGTGGCGCGATAGATTTCACCTCCACCAATCACACAGATCTCCTCAGCACCTTCTGCTTCACGTGCTCGGTCAAATGCTTCAGTGATGTTGTGGGCAATGATTGCTCCGGGTGCTTCGTAGGTAACATCACGGGTCACTACAATATTTGTGCGTCCTGGAAGAGGGCGGAATTTCTCCGGAAGTGATTCCCACGTCCTACGACCCATGATCACTGGGTGACCATGGGTGACTTTCTTGAATCGTTTCAGGTCGTCGGGAAGATGCCATAAGAGATCGTTATCCTTACCGATAACGTTGTTGTGGCCGATGGCGACGACGAGGCTGATGTGCTGCATGGCTCTAGGATATCAGTTCCGAGCCCTGGTCTCATAGAGGACCGGATCTTCGCCCGTGCGGGGCACGACCACGACATAATCCATTGGTTCATCCCATGACTCTCTCACGAGCGCTTCGCTCGAGAACTGATCCTCGAAGCAGAAACCGATACGTACCCAAGCAGCAGGTACGGCAGCAAGAAATCGGTCATACCAACCAACACCCTTTCCGTGACGGGTTCCGGTTGCATCAAAGCGTCTGCCTGGGATAAGTACCACTGTAGGCCAGTCACCCCCTATAATCATTGCTCGTCGCGCCTCATCATTGGGATCGAGGGTTGCATCAGGCCTAATCTCGTACATTTCTTTCCTTTCGAGGGAGGGGAGCAGATTCTTGAAATCTATTTCCGCACGAACAGGAACGTATGAGATTACAAAAGGCCGCTCTTTAAGAATCCTGTCAAGCATTTCTTGCGCAGCAGACATGTGCCGTATACTACCAGCATCATGGCCATCAACACGGGCATCTTTGGAGACAGTACTGAATTGCAGGATCGCTATATCCCCGACCATAAGAAACTGGGTGAACTCGTGAAGCATTGGAAAGAGCTTGGGCTACGTATTGTGCTTACCTCAGGCACATTCGATCTCTTTCATGTCGGGCACGCGGAATATCTCAAGAAGGCAAAAGAGCAGGGCGATCTCCTTATCGTTGGTGTCGATAGCGACGCAAAGGTCCGTGCACGTAAGGGTCCTCATCGTCCTGTAGTGAATGAAGAGGAACGAGTACTTATTCTTGCTCATCTGCGACACGTGGATGTGATCACGCTCAAGCCGGCAGATGAAAAACCCAATGCGCTGATTAAACTCATTCGGCCCGATGTATTGGTTCTCTCAAAATCAACAAAGCATAAGAAGGACGATGTGACTGAGAAGAAAAAGTATTGCGGAAAGGTCGTGCTACTTCAGCCGCAGGCCCAGACCTCAACGAGCGCAAAGGTACGTCTCTTGCATGTGAGTGGGGCAGGGAGGTTTGCTGAGGAGATCACTCCAAAACTCTCATCATTGATTGAGAAGAAACTTGTTGGTAATTCAAAGGAGCTTGCAGAAGCAATTGCCGCCGATATTCCTCGAGTAATTCAGGAATCACTACAGGGTCTTAAGTAGGGTCTATGCGTACTCTTGTGGCCTATGTTCCGGTACTGCATGAAGGGTACCGTCGCTACTTTGAGAATCATGAGGGTGCGAAAGAGCTTCTGCTTATTGGCTCTGAACTTACGCAGGATTTTAAACCAATCACTAAAGATATTCGGCAGCTGGATGCAGGATTAATGCGCACAGCTATTGAATCACTCGATCTCTTCGATCGAGTTGGTGTGTTGGGCGTAGAAGAGGCTCGAGCATTGAATGAAGAGGGTAGGGAACTCATTCTTACTGACGAAGATATTTCTCGTCACGTCGCTGAGACGTACTTTCCAAAGAGCATTTGTACTTTTGAATCCATTTTTTTGAGATGGGATAAACATAATGCTCTCGCTGAGCGACCCATTGTTCCCGACGAAATGATTGTTCGTACCGATTTGCATCGGCATTTGTTAGCGAAAGCCGAAGCAGACTCTACTAAGAGCTCGGATATTTGGCGGCGTGTTGGAGCGCTTGTCGCACGTAATGGAGAGTCGTTGCTCATTGCTCATAACCAGCATCTCCCAAGCGAACACACCCCTTATGTAAATGGAGATCCGCGTAATAATTTCAGCAAGGGAGAGTATATTGAATACTCAAGCGCTATACATGCAGAGGCAGCTGTAATCGCCGAAGCAGCTAAGAGGGGGGTGATGCTTGAGGGGACGGATATGTACGTAACAGTCTTTCCTTGTCCGCCCTGCGCGAAGCTTATTGCACAAGCCGGCATACAAAATCTCTACTGCGGCGGCGGATACGGAGTACTCGATGGCGAAAGTATTCTTAAGAATGCAGGTGTTCGAATCTTATTTGTGGAATAACGCTACTGCTACTACCTGCAGATAGTTTAGTGGAGAGTGACTATCCTAGTTTTACACGGACTGGAGCATGGTCAGAAGCATCTGCATCGCCCATTAGGAGGTGTGCGTGGAGGTGAGTGACACTCGAACCGGTATATCTAGTTTCCCCGAAGCGCATGAAGAAAGATCCTCCGATGATACTGAACCTGTGAGTCGCCTCGTTCACAAGAGCGAAGAGATCCACAATAGCCTCTGGAGGAAGTTCATCGATGTGTGAGATGTGGGCAGGCTTGTACACAAATATGAAATGGTGTCGGGTCCCTTCGTAGGGGCTCATGTTCTCTGTGAAGAACCAATACTCAGTTTCTTTAAGAATCGGTTTTGGATGGTAGGTGGCGAAATGTTCTGCGCAGAAGGGACAGACCCCGTCTTTTTCTATACGTTCCATCAGTGCCTTCTGTTCCGGGGTGCGTGCGTTCTCGTGATTTAGATAGTCACTCATACTGCTACCGGAATATCGAGCATAGATGGATGTGGATCGTAGTCGGAGAGGGTGAAATCCTCGCGTCGGAAATCGAAGATATCGTCATGCGGAGTCGTCATCTCGACGGTAGGGAATGATCGTGGCTCTCTCGTCAGCAATTCCTTCACGTTATCGATCTGGTCTACGTAAATATGTGCATCCGAGAAGCTGTGTACGAATTCGTATGGAATGGTTTTCGTCGCATGGGCGAGCATCATAAGAAGCGCGGTGTACTGAATCATGTTTGAGGGTACGCCAACAGGGAAGTCGGCCGAGCGCTGGAACATGTGGAGCGTAAGCTTGTTGTCGATGATTCGTAGATGGATCCACCCGTGACAGGGTGCCACCACAACTTTCTGCTGCTTACCGGTACCACGGATGATGTACTGCGGAATCCAGGGAGAAATGAAGTGGGTGCGCAGGTGCGGGAACTCAATCATCTGCTCGATGATATTTTTTACCTGGTTATAGGAGGTGCCTTCCGCAGTCGGGAAGTCATGAAAGGCAGCACCATAGGATCCAGGCCCAAGATCACCTACTTCAAGACCACGCTTCGCGGCCTTTTCAGGTGTTCCCCAGGGAGTCCAGAACTTGCAACCGAATGCTTCAAGCTCCTCAAGCGTACGTGCACCATTGATGAAAGCGCAGATCTCGCCGATAGAGCCGCGCCAAAAACCCTTCACACTCCGTTCGGTGATCATCGGGAATCCGTTCTCGAGTTTGAAATGCATGGGTGGAGGAGCGATGACGGTAAGTGCGTCGGTGCCTTGCTGGCTTTTAACACGTTCACCATGCTCGAGGATATAGGCAAGGCGGTCGCGGTATTGGGTATCGGGAGTGCGTTCGGCAAATGGCTTCATTGGTTCCCATACTAGCATTCAGGGTCCTGGGCAAAGAAGGTGCTAAAATCCGGCCATGAATATACCCATCCGGCGCTTTGATCCTGACGTACCGCTTCCGGAATACAAGACGGATGGGGCCGCAGCTATGGATTGCTACGTGCGTGAAGATGTAACTATTCAACCCGGAAGCATTGGATATGCGTCGTTGAACTTTGCACTCCAGGTGCCTCCCGGTCACTTCACCATGCTTGCTGCGCGAAGCTCGCTCCATAAGCGCGGACTCATGATGGGAAATGGTATTGGAATCTTAGACGAAGATTACTGCGGTAATGACGATGAGTTTAGGGCGGTACTCTACAACTTCACGGACGAGCCGGTTGAGGTGAAGCGTGGTGAGCGTATCGTACAGATTGTCATCCTGCCTTTCGACAAGGTAACGCTCACTGAGGTGGAGAGACTTGGAAATGAGTCTCGAGGAGGGCTCGGTACTACCGGACTCTAATCTTCTTGCTTAGCAGCAAGAATGCTCTTGATGTCGTACACTGCGATCCCATACCGCCAGTCGTTCGATTGCGCGTGTCCGTCCTCCTTACTTCGCGCCTGGTAGAACAAATAAAGCTCCTCACCCTCTACCCACGCACTTGCGTGTCCGTTCTCACCTGACTCCCACCCGTCTTCAGGAGGGGAGAGTACTGGCCCAAGACTTACATACGGCCCCTGCACGTCATCGGCGATTCCAAAGAACACGCGCTGCCTTGTACCGAATCGTCCTTCGGCAAGGAAGCAGGTGGCATTAAGAAGCACCTTTCCGTTTGGAAGCTCTACGACCTGTGGTCCTTCGATACCCCATTCATAGTCCTGACTGTCGCGGCGATTGTGATGCCACTCAATCTCATCATGATCGAGAATCTTTTTAACGCGCTTCCAAAGACCCGCCCAGCGATCCGTGAGGCTCTTTGCAAGATACACGTCAGGCTGAGGGGTGAAGGCTCTTCCTTCAATGGAGGTCACCGGCACACCTGAATACACGAGATACTTCTTTCCTCGTATTTCTGAGAAGTGCGGGTCATAGAGTCCTGCCTCAACGGAACCCTTTGGCTTCACGAGCGTACGCATCTTCGTGAAGACATGGCCATCAGCAGAGACGAGGTAGGCGATGTCACCACCCACGTCCATAAAGTCCTTCTGGACCGCCATATGAAAAAGCTTGTCAGGAGGATCATAGATCACCGAGGGTGCTGCCACATGCGGTCCTTCAACGCCGCGAAGTACCGCTGGTTCGCATTCAGTCCAGGGACCTTCAAGTGCAGGGGCGGTCGCGTGCAGGATCTCCCAGGTCTCTGACACGACGGTGCCGCCTGATCCGTAGATGTGCCACGTAGCGCCATCAAAGGCGATGCAGGGATCCTTCACGTCTTTAAAGCGTGTGGAATCGAAGAGAGGGCCGATCTTTCTGATCGGCTCAAGCGGCGTACCTGGCATATTCGCGAAAGGGTAGGGTCTTTGATCTGAACCAGTCATGAAGTAGTGCCTCATTGTACCCCCGCCTGTCTGCGGTATCATGGGGGCAACCAGCACCATGATCTGACGGTCCACCGGCTCTTGCATTACTTACTAAGCGACACCCGTCATGGACCAGTACGACCACATCAAAGAAGAAGATAGGGAGATATACGACTCAATAATCGGAGAAGAGGAGCGGCAGGCTACGGGCCTTGAGCTGATCCCGTCCGAGAACTACGTTTCAAGCGCTGTGCGTGAAGCGATGGCTTCCACACTCACCAATAAATATTCCGAGGGGTACCCCGGGAAGCGCTACTACGGTGGTCAGGAATTTACCGATCAGGTAGAACGCATCGCAATCGAGCGTGCCAAGCAATTGTTCGGAGCTGGCTTTGCCAACGTACAGCCTCTTGGAGGAGCAAACGCAAACATTGCGATGTACATGGCGCTCATGGAGCCGGGGGACACGGTGCTTGGGATGGACCTCTCTCATGGTGGGCACCTCACACACGGACACCCCGTCACCTATATCGCAAAGATCTTCCGTTTCGTGCGCTACAAGATGAAGGACCCGGAGACTGGCGAGATTGATTACGATGCACTTCGTGAGACGGCGATCGCTGAAAAGCCAAAGGTCATCCTCGCAGGATTCTCCGCGTATCCGCGCGAGCTTGATTGGAAGAAGATTGCTGATATCGCAAAAGAAGTAGGTGCCTACGCGGTTGCTGATGTTGCGCATATTGCAGGACTTATCGCTGGGGGCGCCGCAAAGAATCCTTTCGACTATGGATTCGATGTTCTCACCTCAACAACACACAAGACATTACGTGGTCCACGCGGTGGCCTCATCCTCTCCAATAGCGAAGAGATCGCAAAGAAAATTGATAAGGCGGTCTTCCCAGGTCTCCAGGGTGGTCCGCACATGCACCAGATTGCAGCGAAGGCGATTGCGTTTAGAGAAGCACTCCAACCGTCCTTTAAAGAGTACGCAGCACAGGTAGTTAAAAATGCTGCAGCCATGGCGGAGGTGTTTAACGCAGACGGTGCACGACTCATAGCAGGAGGCACGGAGAATCATCTCCTTCTTCTTGATGCATTCTCCTCATACGGTCTGTCGGGACATGAAGCAGAGACGCTTCTTGATCGAGCAGGCATCACGCTTAACAAGAATTCAATTGCCGATGATACGCGTAAGCCACTTGATCCCTCCGGTATTCGCTTTGGAACACCGGCACTGACTACGCGTGGATTTAAGGAAGAGGACTCGAAGGAGGTGGCGCAGCTTATGATCCAGGTACTCAAGGAGAAGGAGGCTGCGGTCGAGAGTGTGCGCGCCCGTGTCACCGAGCTCGCTGCGGCACATCCGATCCCAGAGTCCTTTACTTAAGCCTCTACGGTTTCTTTGCTAGAGTGACCAGCATGGAAGAACGGATCCGAGAGGCGGTACGAAGCGCCCTCCAAGAACTAGGGGCGGGAGAGATCTCGTTTGTGGTTGAGTGGCCAGGCGAACTTAGTCATGGTGACTTTGCAACAAACGCTGCACTCGCTGCCTCAAAGGAGCTTGGCAGGAATCCTCGAGAGATCGCCGAGGCACTTGTACCACTCGTGCAAGAAGCGCTTGGTGATCTTGCGCTCAAGGTTGAAGCCGCAGGTCCTGGATTCGTGAACATTACGCTTGCTGCGTCTGCAGTCACGAAGGTGATTGATGTTGCAGCTACCGAGAGCGAGTGGGGGCAGGGGAATACAAACACCGGCATTCGCGCAGTCGTGGAATACTCCTGCCCCAACCCTTTTAAGGAGATGCATATTGGGCATCTCATGAGTACGGTCATTGGTGAAGCAGTGTCGAGGCTTATTGAAGCATCGGGTGCGACCGTGATCCGTGACTCCTATGGCGGGGACGTGGGGCCTCATGTCGCTAAAGCCATCTGGGCACTTAAAAAGAAGGAGATCACCGAACCTGCAACGGTGAAGGAGGTGGGTGATGCGTACGCGCAGGGATCGCGAGCATACGAAGAGAGTGAAGAAGCGAAGCAGGAAATCGATGACCTGAATGTGCGCCTCTACGAGACGCTCGCGAAGGATCCTACAGAACACACTGCAGAGGAGCGAGAGCTTTTTGAGATCTGGCGGAAGGGGAGAGACGTGGCGCTCGATGGATTCAAGAATATTTATACAGTGCTTGGTACGAACTTCGATTACTTCCTCTTTGAGAGTGAGACCGCGCCGATCGGACTTTCGGTGGTCAAAGATGAACTAGCTCGCGGTGTGTTCGAGGAGAGTGATGGCGCGATCATCTATCGCGGCGAGAAGAAAGGATTTCACACACTCGTATTCATTACGTCGCGCGGCACACCGACCTATGAAGCGAAAGATGTCGGGCTCGCATTTTTGAAAGAAGAACGGATCCCAAATGATCGCTCCTATATTCTCACGGGCGCCGAGCAGGTTGGACACTTTCAGGTCTTCCTCGCAGCACTTGAGGATATTGCACCAGCCGTCGCAAAGAAGATGCTCCATGTCCCGCACGGTCTTCTTACACTCACGACCGGAAAAATGTCATCGCGCGAAGGCAACGTCATCACCGCCGCCGGCATTATCGAGGAAGTGATCAAGAAGGCTGGAGAAAAGAACGAAGACCCACTCGTTGCAGAGCAGGTCGCAATTGGTGCATTGAAGTATATGATCCTGCGTGCGGCACCCGGATCAAACATTATCTTTGATCCCGAAAAGTCACTTTCTCTTGAAGGAGATTCGGGGCCGTATCTTCAGTACGCACTGGTGCGTGCAAAGAAGATTCTTACGTACGAAGCGGGAGCGGGAGGTGATCAGGAGCCTGAGACTCCGTATGAGATTGAACGACTCATCATTCGATTCCCGGAAGTCGTACGACGTGCAAGTGAGGAGCGCGCTCCGCAGCAGCTTACGCAGTATCTAACGCAGCTTGCGTCTGCGTGGAATTCTTTCTACGCAAGCGAGCAGGTGCTTGGAAGTGAGGAGGAAGCATACAAACTCCGTGTCGCTCGTGCGTTTGCGACTACGATGCAGAACGGACTCACCGTGCTTGGCATACCAACACCTGAGCGGATGTAGATAACGTAGTTGCACGTACGGATGAGCTACGCTAAGGTAGCGAACATGCTGCGTTTTGCAGCGGATAGGGGAGGCTCTTTTGAGCGATAGCACTCACGATTCCAAAACGGTGACGGCTGCCTGGCGCCGGCATCAGGGCAAGCCTGTGATCGGTCATGCCGAAAGGATCGATCAACAGGTCAAGGAGTTTGGCTACGGACACGGTCGTTCGGCCACGCGCAAGTCCTTCAAGGAACGCTTTCCGTCCTTGGTGCATCGGGACTAGGTCACCAGCGATCTTTTTTGCAGCCCGGCGCGAATGCGCCGGGCTGATTGATTACGGGGATAAATTCCATTGCTGTGTTTACTGCAATGCGATAAGGTTCGTAACTAGTTGCACCTGTGCACAGATAGGGGAGGGCACATGTCAGACAACGGACATACGTTGGCTTGGCCGCCGGGCGAATCACTTGGTCGTGAATACTCGGCGCCTCACGTCCCAGTACAGTCCAAGGTCGAGCTTGGTACGCCTGCGGCGCAGTACGCGCACAAGCAAGCCATGTTGGCACAACAACAGATCGAGCGTCGCACTCGTCAACGTCGCGCCTGATCGTCAAATCCATTCCTTACGGTCCCGGGTCGCCTATGCGCCCGGGCCGTTTCCTTTTTCATACGCAGGCTATACGATAGGAAAATCATGGCCGAAACAGGCAGAAGCGAGAGTAATGAACGCGAGGAGAAGATCCTGGCCTTTTGGGAGGAGCGTCAGATCTTTGAGAAGTCACTCGATAAGGCGGCTCCCAAAGGTGACTTTGTGTTCTACGAGGGTCCGCCAACGGCAAATGGCCGCCCGGGCGTGCATCACATAGAGTCACGCGCCTTCAAAGATGCGCTCCCACGCTATAAAACCATGCGTGGGTATCGGGTACCGCGTCGTGCCGGCTGGGACACACACGGTCTCCCGGTTGAGCTTGAGGTTGAGAAGCAGCTTGGTTTCTCAGGGAAAAAAGATATCGAGGCGTACGGCATAGCCGCATTCAATAAGAAGTGTCGGGAGAGTGTGATGCAGTACATCGACGAGTGGAGTCGATTCACTGGCCGTATCGGGTACTGGGTTGATCAGGCAACCGCCTACTTCACCTTCGACCCCACTTATATGGAGTCAGTTTGGAGTCTCGTGAAGGGGGTCGATCATGACGGACGACTCTTCAAGGACTATAAAGTGCTTCCGTGGTGCGTTACCTGTGGTACTGCGCTTTCCTCGCACGAACTTGCACAGGGGTACGAAGACGTTAAGGATCTTTCGCTTACCGCGAAGTTTGCGGTGGAAGGAGAGGAGAATACGTATCTTCTCGCGTGGACCACAACGCCGTGGACTCTGCCTGGAAACGTGGCGCTTGCGGTGGGGAAGGACATTTCATACGGACGATATGCCAAAGACGGTGAGCGGGTCATTGCCGCCGTTGCTCGTGCCGCGGTGCTTGGTGAAGGTTGGATGCTTGAGGAAGAGTTTTCTGGAAGCACGCTTGTCGGCAAGCGCTACGCGCCGCTCTACCCATTTGCGCCCGCTCTTGCATCAGAGAGTGAGAAGGAGAAATTTGATAAAGCGTTTACGGTATACGCCGCTGACTTCGTCACTACCGAAAGCGGTACCGGCATTGTGCACACAGCTGTTATGTACGGACAGGACGACTTCGAGCTCGGACAGAAAGAAGGACTCCCGAAAGTGCACTTGGTGGCACCAGACGGAAAGTTTATCGCAGGTACTGGATTCCTCGAGGGGAAGTCAGTTATCGAGACCGATACGAATGTAGAGGTCCTTAAGGATCTTCAGGAGCGTGGCCTTTTCTTTTCAAAGGAAAACTATGCGCACTCCTACCCACATTGCTGGCGTAGTAAGAATCGTCTTATCTATTACGCGCGCGATTCGTGGTTTATCCGCATGCACGATCTGCGTGAGACGCTGCTTAAGGAAAATAAAACAGTGCACTGGGAGCCTGATCATATACGCGATGGACGTATGGGTGAGTGGCTTAGTAATGCGAAGGACTGGGCAGTCTCGCGCGAGCGGTACTGGGGCACGCCACTGCCTGTATGGGAAAACGAGGACGGTACCGAGCGTGTCGTTATTGGATCCATCGATGAACTTAAGAAGCGTGTAAAGAAGAGCGGTAATCGCTACTACGCGATGCGGCACGGCGAAGCGAAGAGTAACGTGGAGCGCGTGGTCATTAGTGCAAGCGAGGCACCGTACCCACTTACGGAGAAGGGTAGGCAGCAGGTTGAAACTGCAGCAACGAACCTCCTGCCAGCTGGCATCACGCGCATCTACACCTCGCCCTGCGTACGCACGCGCGAGACTGCAGAAATCATGCGGGAACGACTCGGGCTTCCTGCAGAAGCAGTGATCACTGACACGCGACTCATTGAATTCAACTTCGGAGACTTTAACGAAAAGTCCTTTGATGATTTCATGGCCTACCGCGATGAGCATCTGCGTAACTACGATACGCAACTTCCTAACGGCGAGAGCTATCTCGATGTGAAGCGTCGCATCGGTGACTTCCTCTACGAGATCGAACGGACGGTCGCGGATGAGACCATCCTTATCGTCACACATGGTGCAGGTCTTGAAACAATAGGCGCTGCAGCGCATGCAGCCAGCCGCGCTGATTCAGTGCGATATGCCTTTGGTCCAACGAAACAATACGCCTCACCCGAGAAGGTGGAGTTTGTACCACTTCCACACAACGAGGACTACGAACTCGATCTCCATCGTCCGTACATCGATGACGTCGTCCTTGAGGGGGAGACAGGCGATCTGCATCGTGTGAAAGAAGTTATGGACGTTTGGTTTGACTCCGGCGCCATGCCCTTTGCGCAGGATCACTACCCATTTAAAGAGCAGACCGGGTACCCGGCTGACTTCATTTCGGAAGCGATCGATCAGACCCGTGGTTGGTTCTATACCCTCCTTGCGATCGGTGTCCTCACCGGACGCGGTGCGCCATACAAGAACGTGATCTGTCTCGGACACCTTCTTGATGAGAAGGGGCAGAAGATGAGTAAGTCGAAGGGCAATGTCATTAATCCCTGGGATGCTATCGAGCAGTATGGTGTCGATACGCTTAGGCTCTGGATGTATAGCGTGAACCAGCCGGGTGATTCTAAAAACTTCGACGATAAAACCGTCAAAGAAGCTGCTCGTGTTATTTCGTGGCTCGATAACAGTGCAAAGTTCTACGAGCTCTTTAAGGACGGAACCGTAGAGGGAAAGAAGACGGTGATCGATACCTGGATGGAGGAGCGTACTCGGCAGACCGTCGAACGCGTCACTGAGTATATGGACGCGTACAAGCTCTACGAAGCAACGCGTGAGATACGCCTACTCATCGAGGATCTTTCGCAGTGGTATGTGCGTCGTATCCGAGATCGTGCTCGTGAAGGTGATGTGGCGGCGCTCGCAACTCTCCAAGAGACACTCCGTAGCATTGCGCTCCTTCTTGCTCCCTTTACTCCGTTCATCGCTGAGGAAGTGTTCCAGCTCACCAAGAACAGCTCTGATCCTGAAAGCGTACACCTTGCTGATTGGCCCTCGGTGTCCCTTACGATCGTCGACAAGATGCTCGGTCATGAGAAGAAGAGTGATGCGCTCATCGAAGACATGGCACGGGTGCGTGCTCTTGCCTCAGAGGCACTCATGCTCCGCCAGAAGGCGAACATGAAAGTGCGTCAGCCACTTCAGTGTCTATCAGTTCCCGGCAAGCTTTCAGACGAGCTTGCAGCAATTCTCGCCGACGAAGTGAACATACGGGAAGTGCGCACTGGTGCCGCCGAGGTGCTTCTTGATATCGAGCTTTCGCCTGAACTTATCGCGCTTGGTGACGAGCGAGCGTTCCAGCGTGCGGTCGCAGATGCGAGGAAGCAGGAGAATCTTTCACCGAAGGATCGGGTGACTGTTGCGAAGGGGGAGGGTCCGTACGTCGCTGAGCTTTCAACGGGCCCTGTCCACTTCTCGCTCGTACGGGATGCAGCATAAGTACACGACACGCGCCGTAGTGCTTGGGAGAGCTCCTACCAAGGAAGTAGGAGTAACGGTCACGCTTCTAACCGAAGACCTGGGGCTTCTCCGAGCACGAGCTGAAGGACTCAGGCGCTCAGGCGCAAAGCTTGCGCATGCACTTCAGACTCTGTCTGAGGTCGAGGCGACCTTGCTTCGCGGGAAGGAGGGATGGCGACTCTCAGGCGCCGTGCTCATCACTCCCTGGTTTTCTGAGCTTCCGCCGTCTGCCCGGCTGTGTGCCGGACGTAGGGCAAGTCTCATCACTCGACTCGTGCAGGGGGAGATCATCGATGCGCCCTTGTATGAGGTGTTCATTTCATTTTTAGAGACTCTGCGTCATGAAGAGGAGGCGGGACAGGATAGCGCCGAACTCCATGCAACACTTTCTATACTTTCGCTTCTCGGGCACGACGATGGGGCAGTGCCAAGTATTGATGAGATACGCGCGCTCACCAAAGAAGACCGCCGTCTCTTCATCACTCGGATTAATAGAAGCCTTGAATCAACGGGGCTCTAACTCGTAGTGCGATATACTTGGGGAAATGCCTCCGAAAGAAGACGAGAAGAGTCCGCTTGATGCGATGCGTGAACGTCTCTATGCGCCAAGCGCGGATACGTCGTTTGCTACGCCTGCAATAAAAACAGAGACGGCGCCTCCCGCTGAGCGTTGGACTCCAGCTCCACCCCCTCCTCCCAAAAAACCAAAGCTCCCACGCGTTACGCTCTTTTTGATTGGTGCCGGTATCTTCTTTACGCTTGCGGTGATCGTTGCAGGCAGCCTCATTCTTTTTGGAGGACGCACGGTCTCAAACGAGAATATTCAGATTGAGGTGCGAGCAGCAACGACAGCCGGAAGCGGTGACACGGTGGAGTTACTGGTGACGGTAATAAACGAGAATCCGGTGGCGCTGTCGTCCACCATGCTCTCGATTGATTTCCCTGAGGGCACCCGTTCACCGGAGAATCTGGAGACAGCCTTCTCACACTACGGCGACACACTCGGCGATATTCCTCCGGGAGGACGTGTTGAGCGAACAGTGCGCGCAGTTATATTCGGCTCCGAGAATCAGCAGATTACGCTTCCGATACGGTTCGAGTACCGAACACCAGGAGCAAGTAACGCTTTCATTAAGGAAGCAAGTCATGCAGTCACCATAACGACCTCGCCGCTTTCAGTATCGATTGGTTCACTCTCCCAGGTCTCCTCAGGTCAGCCCTTTGATATTGCGGTAGCAGTGCGTTCAAACGCACCAGCACCTATAGCAAACGCTGCACTTGTAGCGGAGTATCCGCCCGGCTTCACACTGAGGGAATCGACACCGTCACCACTGACTGGTTCCTTATTTGATCTTGGCACCATCATGCCAGGCGAAGAGAAGGTCGTGCGATTGACCGGCACTATCGCTGGAGAAGATCGTGAGACGCGGGTGATTCGGTTTACAACCGGCACGCGCTCAAGTGCAACCGCTACCGGACTTGCGGTGACCTACACCACTGCAGAAAAACCAATCGTAGTTGAGAAACCTTTTCTCTCGCCCACACTTACCCTGAACCGGGATTCTGGAAGTGCACTCATTCTTTCAACAGGGGAGTCAGTGATCGGCACACTCTCATTTGTGAATACACTCGATGTGTCGCTTGAGGACGCGGCTGTCTCCGTAGCACTCTCGGGAAGCGCGCTCGATCCGGCAACCGTTACCAGTGCGAACGGGTTCTATCGTTCTTCCGACTCCACCATCACATTCTCTAAAGAAACACTCCCCGCGCTTGCACGTCTTGCGCCAGGACAAACCGGTAACGGTGCCTTCACGTTCAAGGTGCGTGAGGCATCCTCAGCGCTTCGTAACCCGACAATAAACCTGAACATCTCAGTTTCAGGAAGGCGGTTGAATGAGCGTAATGTACCGACCACTCTGACGTCGACTATGGTTCGGACCATCAAGATCCGCACCGACCTTGGGCTTACGGCAGAGGCACAGCGTAGCGGACCGATTACAAACACAGGCCCCGTTCCACCAAAGGCAGATACGGAGAGTACGTATACCGTGAAGTGGACGCTCACGAACTCAGTAAATTCAGTGGGTGGGGCAGTGGTGACCGCAGTCCTGCCGTCCTATGTCCGCTTCACGGGTGTCAGGAGTCCTTCTGACGCTGCCGTCACCTACAACGACACGACCCGGACCGTGACCTGGAACGCGGGTGACGTACCGGCGGGAACCACCGATAAGTCTGTGCATTTCCAGGTGGCACTTCTGCCAAGCGTGTCCCAGCGGGGTACAAGTCCGATCTTGGTCCAGACCGCCACCTACGCGGGCACTGACCGCTTCACGGGTGAACGGCTGACCGGAACCGTCCTTGAGCTCACCACTGAGAACACGGCTTCCGGAGTGGGTTCCGGTCAGGTACAGTAGCCTGTATGGAAAAGAAGACCGTATCGCTCGACACTATCGTCTCGCTCGCCAAGCGGCGGGGATTCATTTACCCGGGCTCTGAGATCTATGGCGGTCTTGCCGGCACCTTTGATTACGGCCCTCTGGGCGTCACGCTCAAGAAAAACATTGAGAACCTCTGGTGGCGGCAGTTTGTCGAAAGCCGAGACGATATGTATGGCATTGATGCGGCGATACTCATGAACCCAAAAGCGTGGGAAGCATCCGGACACGTGTCCGGGTTCTCGGACCCACTTATTGAATGCGAGAAGTGTAAGCGCCGCTTCCGTGCCGACCATCTCGACAACCCTTCAACCTGTCCAGAGTGTGGCGGGAAGCTTGGTGAGGCGCGGCAGTTCAATATGATGTTCGCAACCAAGGCAGGCGCTGCAGAGGACGAGTCAGCAACGGTATACCTTCGTCCGGAGACTGCTGGCGGTATCTTTGTGAACTTCAAGAACGTCGTTGATTCCTTTCATCCCAAGCTTCCGTTTGGTATCGCGCAGATAGGAAAGGCATTCAGAAATGAAATTGCACCACGTGAGTTCGTGTTCCGTGTGCGCGAGCTTGAGCAGATGGAAATTGAGTATTTTGTACGCCCAGGGGAGTGGGAAGCCTCGTTTGAGGAGTGGCATGGCCTCATGCATGCGTTTGCTGCGGAACTTGGAATCAAGAAAGAGGATATCCATGACCTTGAAGTAGAAGGGGACGATCTCGCGCACTACTCAAAGCGCACCATCGATTTTGAATTCGATTATCCGTTCGGCAGAAAGGAACTCTGGGGTCTGGCATATCGGACTGACTTTGATCTCTCCGCACATCAGGAGCACTCAGGACAGAAGCTCGAATATCTTGATGACTCAACTGGGGAAAAGTTTATCCCACATGTAATCGAGCCGTCGCTTGGTGTCGGACGCACACTTCTTGCGGTGCTCCTGTCTGCGTACCATGAGGACGAACTTGGTGGTGAGACACGTGCAGTACTAAAGCTTCCTGCAAAGATCGCGCCCGTGAAAGCGATGGTGTCACCGCTTCTAAAGAACAAGCCGGAACTCGTTGGAAAGGCGAGGGAGGTGCGTGCGCTACTTCAGAAGGTGCATCCGGCGATTGCTTGGGATGATAACGGGAATATTGGTAAGCGATATCGCAGGCAAGATGAGATCGGTACACCATTTTGTATCACCATCGACTTCGATACGCTTGAGAACGGTACCGTTACGCTTCGCGATCGCGACAGTGGGGAACAGGAGCGCCTTACGGTAGAAGAGGTTGCTGCTCGTATACAGGCAGTTATTTGACGAGTCCGGTGCGCAGGTGCAGGATGCGGGAAGAGCCGTACTCATGCGGCGCTGAACCTCGAAGGAGGAGTAGATGAAACTATCGGTATATATCGCCGCACTGCTTCTCGTTGCGGGGACAGCAGAAGCGGCAGAAAATCTCTACGATCTCACCAACAAGCGATCGGTGTCGCTTCCGGTGACAACCAATGTGACGGATCGATCGATCACGGTCTTCTCTCGAATGGGATTCGATCTAGAGACCGAGGTCCCGTTCCTGCTTGGACGATCGGTAAAGAGTGGCGGGGAAGCTGACCTGTATGCGCGGATGCGCCATCAGGAAGGGGTGACTGTCGTTGAGAACTGCCCGATGCTACAGGTCGGCGACAATCTCTTCCGACACCCCGAGACGCTAGTAGAGCGCCTTGCAGGAAACTGCATCCGCTATGGGTATGTCGAACCGCCTAAGCCCCTCATTGTCAGAGGTGTCGCTGCCGTGAAAAAGCAGGTGCGCCGTCGCAGGTAGCATCATGGGCCGTCCAGCATACCTGGGCGGCCCTTTGCCATTTCACCCAGGATTAACTAGTCTGTGCTAGCATTTACCAAAACGACAGCCATGGATAAGAACACTACTATTTCAATCACGACCGGAACCATCGTCCGGACCATTCTGATCCTTGTGGCGGCCTATGCCGTGTGGGTGCTTCGCGACCTCGTGCTCCTGGTGGTTACGGCCGTTGTGCTCGCGTCGGCAATTGAGCCGGGCGTCGCATTCTTGCGTAAATACCGACTCCCGCGCGTTGCAGCAGTGACCCTTATGTACGTAGGGGTCTTCGGGTCCTTGTTCGCCATTGTCTACGCCTTCTTTCCGCCGATTCTCGATGATATGCAGCAGTTTTTGCAGGCTGCGCCGCAGTATCTGAATACGCTCAATCTTCCTGAATCGCTTACCGCACTTACCAGTTCCGCGCAGACGGTGGCAGGAGAGACACAGACGCAGTCTCTACTCGATACCTTGTTTACCTTCCGCTCTGCGTTCTCGGATGCATCAGGCGGTGTGGTGCAGGTGGTCTCCACCTTCTTTGGCGGCATCTTCGCACTTATTCTCGTGATCGTGCTCTCGTTCTATTTCGCCATTCAGGAGACCGGCATCGATGACTTCATTCGTCTGGTGACCCCTAACAAGCATGAGGAGTACGTGGTCGGGCTCTGGCAGCGGGCACATAAAAAGATTGGTCTTTGGATGCAGGGGCAGTTACTACTGTCATTGATAGTGGGCGTAATCGTCTATCTAGGTCTCCTTATTCTTGGTGTGCCCTATGCGCTCCTTCTTGCGGTCATTGCCGCGGTACTCGACCTGATCCCGATCTTCGGCTCATTCATCGCTGGCATTCTTGCGGTCATTGTCGCGTTTGGAGCGGGTGGCGTTACGCTTGCGCTCTTTGTGGCGGCACTCTTCTTTGTGGTGAATCAGTTTGAGGCGCATCTCATCTATCCGCTGGTGGTGAATAAGGTGGTGGGCATACCACCCCTGCTCGTGATCCTCGCGCTTATCGTAGGAGGTACGCTCGCCGGCTTCCTCGGGGTGCTTCTCTCAGTCCCACTTGCGGCTGCAGTGCGTGAGTTCCTCGCAGACGTCGAACGTGGGAAGAAGGCGAGAGCTGGCATTGCGTAGCATGGCTCGATTCATCTCGACCTCTATACCTTATGTGAATGCAAAGCCGCATCTGGGGCATGCACTTGAGTTCGTGCAGACTGATGCGTACGCACGTACTGCACGGCTGTCTGATCCAGATGTATTCTTTCTTACGGGCACTGACGATAACGCGCTCAAGAATGTACAGGCAGCAGAGGCAGCAGGGAAGCCGGTCGATGAGTACGTAGACGAGCATGCGGAGCATTTCAAGGAGCTGGAGAAGCGACTTGGCATTTCATACGACGACTTTATTCGTACCTCAACTGATGAGCGCCATCGTCGTGGCGTTGAAAAGTTCTGGCGCGCAATGAAAGCAGAGGATATCTATAAGAAAAGCTATCGAGGTCTGTATTGCGTTGGATGTGAGGAATTCAAGACCGAGAAGGAGCTTGTAAACGGAGAATGTCCCGAGCATCCCGGCAAGAAGCTTGAAGAGATCGAAGAAGAGAACTATTTCTTCCGACTATCGGCATATCAAAAGGAGCTTGAAGAACTCATAGCTTCTGACACAATCCGTGTTATTCCCGAAAGCCGGAAGAATGAGGCGCTCTCATTCATTCGGGGCGGTCTCCAGGACTTTAGCGTCTCACGTTCCAGCGTCCGTGCTAAAGGGTGGGGTATTCCCGTGCCCGACGATTCCGATCAATACTTTTATGTCTGGTTTGATGCGCTCGGTAATTACATCACGGCACTTGGATATGCTGAGGAGAGCGATATATATCAAAAGTATTGGGTAAATGGAAAAGAGAAGACACACGCCATAGGCAAGGGCATCAACCGATTCCATACAGTCTACTGGCCAGCGATGTTGCTGTCGGCCGGTCTTCCGCTCCCGACTTCGGTCTTCATACATGGCTACATCACTTCTGAAGGACAAAAGATGTCGAAGTCCATCGGCAATGTCATCGATCCGAATGATCTGCTCGAAAAGTACGGCACTGATGCGACCCGCTACCTCCTTCTTCGTCACGTGCACCCTACCGAAGATTCGGACGTGACCTGGGAACGGCTTGATGAGTGGTATACAGCAAACCTGGTGAACGGGATTGGTAATCTTGTTGCGCGCGTAATGAAGCTTGCAGAGGAGCATCTTCCGTCACCAGTAGCACTCACCGAAGCAGATACTGCGATCGAATCAGTATTCACCGAGAAGCTTGATGCCTTCAAATTCAATGAGGCAATGGATCTCATATTCGAGCACGTCGGGAAGGGAGACGAATACATGACTGAGAAGGAGCCGTATAAGAAGGTGAAGGCTGAAGAGACGAAAGCGGAGGCGCTCGCCGACATTGAGAAGCTTGTGCGGCATCTTGCAAAGCTCGCAGCACATCTGCGTCCGGTCATGCCCGCAACTGCGGAGGTGATTCTTGCTGCGGTTACCGAGAACCGTAAGCCCGAGAACCTCTTCCCAAGGCTTGACAAATAAAGTGCTTTAAGATATTCTGTATTTACAGATCGAGATGAGTTGTTTACGGCTTATCTATCAGGTTTCGGCTCGGTAGCATTTTTACAACTAGGCCGTAATCAACTCATCTCGCACCTCCTACAACTCCCGCCCCAGGCGGGAGTTTGTTCGTATATAGTGATACCCATGAAGTATTTCGACGCACACTGCCACATTCAATTTGCACAGTATGACGAGGATCGGGCTATCGTGCTCGCCTCGATGCATCAGGCAGAAATAGGTGCTCTGGTCGTTGGTACCGATAGCGCACACTCACAAAGCGCAGTCGCTCTTGCCGATGGGCAGACCTTGTTTGCTGCAGTCGGACTCCATCCAAACGACAAGCCAGGCGAGGGGTATGATGATGCGTACTTTCAGACTCTAGCGAGTGATCCGAGGGTTGTTGCGATTGGCGAGTGTGGTCTCGACTACTATCGTCCTGAAGACCCTGAGGCAGAGAAGGCGCGACAGAAGGAAGTGTTTGAAAAACACATTGCGCTTGCTGTCGCGACCGACAAGCCACTCATGATCCATGCTCGTCCCTCAAAGGGAACGATGGACGCATATCAGGACGCAATTGAAATGGTGGAAGGTCGTGGGGTGCGTGGAAATATGCATTTTTATGTGGGTGACCTGGACACAACGAAGCGGTTTCTTGAGCTTGGATTTACGTTCTCATTCACGGCAGTCATCACTTTTGCTCGCGACTACGATGAGGTGATTCGCTACCTTCCGCTTGAGTCCATACTTACCGAAACCGATGCGCCGTATGTGGCACCCGTGTCCCGAAGAGGGCAGAGGAATGACCCACTCGCAATCCCGGAGATCGTCGCCAAGATCGCAGAGATTCGGGGAGAGGGCGAAGAAGTGGTTCGTGAAGCAGTGCTTGCAAACGCCAAACGGCTCTTCAGGCTCTAATTGATACCCATTTCTATACATGGTACAGTGCGCCCGTTATGAAAAAGGAAATCGAACACGGTGCAGACAGCACTGAGCTTGAGCTCGAGGGGGGATATAACGAATCCCGTATCTACGAGCTCGGCTTCCACATCGATCCTGAACTACCCCAGGAAGAGGTGAAGAAGGTGTATCAGGGTATTAAGGAGAAGGCCGCTTCGGTCGGATCCGTAATCGCAGAAGGGGAGCCCCAGCGCATCCCGCTTGCGTACACTATCAGCCGTCAGGAGCCACAGGGTCGTCGCGACTTCAACTCGGCATACTTTGCCTGGGTTGCGTACGAGACCGAAGGCGAGGGTCACGACGCGATGCTCGCGCTTGCGAAAGACCACAAGTCTATCGTTCGTTTCATCGACGTGAAGACCGACAAGGAAGCAGCACAGCACGCAGCTGAGATGCACGAGATCTACGCAAAGCTCGGTGAGAAGGAGGAAGGCCAAACTTCAGAGGAGGAGGTCTCCGACGTTGAGCTTGAGGCAGCTCTCAAGGACGCTGAGGTCTAGGAGGTATACTTGAGACTATGTATCTCAACAAAGTACTACTCTACGGCAACCTTACCCGCGACCCGGAACTGAAGGCACTTCCGTCCGGTCAGCAGGTAGCATCGTTCGGCATTGCAACTAATCGCACCTTTACCAATAAGGAAGGACAGAAGCAGGAGCAGACCGAGTTCCACAACATTGTGGCGTTCGGACGCACCGCTGAAGTCATGGGTCAGTACCTCAAAAAGGGACGCCCCGCATTCATCGAGGGCAGGCTCCAGACCCGTTCGTGGGAAGCTGATGGCAAAAAGAACTATCGCACTGAGATTGTGGTGGATACGTTCCAGTTCGGTCCCCAGGCAGGAACCACAGGTGGTGAGCGTGGCAGCTACGCAGCCGGAGGCGCCGCAGCAGGAGCTAGTGCACCCGAGATGCCATCAGCCGCTGCCGTCGAGTACCCCGAGGAGGAAATCAATCCGGAAGACATTCCATTCTAGTTAACTTAATTACCATGGCACATCAGGCAGAACGAGAAGAGATCGAAAATAAGAAGTTTATCGACTACAAGGACGTCGCGTACCTGCGTCAGTTCACGAATCCTCATGCGAAGATTCTGGGCCGCAAGCGCACGGGCATGCAGGCGCAGAAGCAGCGTGCAGTCGCTCTTGCGATCAAGCGTGCTCGCTATATGGCACTCATGCCGTATCTCGCAGCGTAGTAGGTAGAAAGAAATGAAAGTGGGCGCGTCCTTGCGGACGCGCCCTTTTCAAATGCAGCTCCCTTTCGGGACCCCGTGAGGTTATCAGACTGCATTCGGATTCATAAGGCTCATGATCGGGGCCGGGAACCTGCTAGAGGCCGATCGTGGGCCAAGCCTTTTTCTCAGGGATTACTCCCAGTCGCGGGAATGAATCATCACCCGTTTACCTCCCTCCGCAGGTAGCTCTGTCCTCGCAGAGTTTAGCGCACTCCTACGCTTTCTCAACCCGCTCTACGTACTCACCGGTATCGGTATTGATGCGAAGAATATCACCCACATTAATGAATAGTGGAGTAGATACAACGGCACCTGACTCAAGCACCACCTTCTTATCGCCGCCCGTTGCGGTGTCACCGCGCACCGCTGGTGGTGCTTCTTTCACGGCAAGATCCATCTTGATGGGGATTTTAATAGAGACCGGGTTCTCGTTGTAGAGAAGAACCTCGACAGGGCTGTTTTGTTTGAGCCACATGACCTTGTCATGCACGGCGTCCTCGGGGAAGGAGAAGCGGTTCTTTGGATTGCCTTCTTCGGTGAACCAACTTTCTCCGCGATTGGTGTAGAGGTAGGTGGCCTGCATCTTGCTGATATCTGCTTCAGGGACCGTCTCCGACTGATGGAAGGAGATCTCGAGTACCTTGCCTGAGACGAGGTGACGGAGCTTGGTCTGGTTTACGGGCTTCCTCTGCTGCATACGGAAGATGTGTGAGGACAGGACCTCAAACGGCTCGTTATTGTAGACGATCACTGACTTAGGGAGGATCTCGTTATAGGAAAGGATGGCCATGGTAACGGAAGGTGGGGAAGGGCGGTTATAAAAAATGCCCGACCCCGGGAATGGAGGTATGATACAGGACATCATGGCCTTTTCAAGGCACGTAGACGGGCTAGTCGACGCCTCAGATGAGGAGGTTCTTCGGCTGTCACAGGCAAACCCTGATCTCTTCTCGATTCTGGTCACAAGGTACGAGGCTGCATTCCTCCGGAAAGCCAACAGTATCCTCTATACCAAGGAGGACGCTGAGGAGGTGGTGCAGGACACCTTCACCCGTATCTACGTGTACGCAGACCGCTACCAGCCTCAGGAGGGGGCAACCTTCTCTTCCTGGGCCTACGCAATCCTCACCCGTCTTGCGTTCACGAGGTACCAGAAGATGCGCAAGCACCGAGCGCGTAATCAGGAGCTCGATCCTGAGGCATACGAGCGAATCGGGGAGGAGGATGGGTTTCTGGAGGATCTTTCGATCAGGAGCGAAGTCTTGGTCGCGCTCTCAAAGATCCCCGAGGCTGCATCCCGCGTGCTTCGGCTGCAGTTTATAGAAGGGAAGAGTCAGGAAGAGATTGCTGCGATTGAGGGCTCCTCGGTGTCTGCTGTGAAGACGCGAGTCCATCGCGCGAAGAAATTATTTAAAGAAGCCATCGATACTACTAATACGCCATGACCGAATCTACGATACATAAGAATGTGATGCGTCGCGTTCGTACGATCCATACCGTACGTCCGCTCGCCTCGATGACTGCGCTCTCTGCGTTCCTTCTGCTTGGGGCACTCTGGGGTATTGGTCGCCAGGTGTGGGTTGCGCAGGTGTTCGAGAACATGCCATCACTGGCGGATGCTGGTGCGGTTACGCGTTTTGTACTTGCGGCGTTTATGCAGACCGAGTTTATAGTGCAGGCGCTTACGGTGATCGTGCTTATGGCGGTCGCTTGGATTGTGCGGGACGGGGTGCGGAGTCTTCGGTACGTACGACAAACCGCCTAACCAAAAAGCTCCCCTCGGGGAGCTTTTTGTTATTCAGCAGCGAGTTTCTCTCGTATCTGCTTCAGGATTTCGTTTGCCATTGGCTTATTCTCCCGGAGGAAGGTGCGCGTTGCGTCATACCCGCGTCCGATGGTCTGGTCACCATACTTATAGCTTGAACCGGACTTCGACAGGATGTCGTACTTCTCGCCAAGCGCGATGAGTTCTCCTTCGCGGCTAATACCTTCGTTATAGAGAAGGTCGAACTCGGTGGTCTTAAACGGGGCAGCCACCTTGTTCTTCACTACCTTCACGCGGACACGGCCACCGACGATTTCTTCACCCTTCTTGATCTGAGCGATGCGACGAATATCAAGGCGCACTGAGGTGTAGAACTTGAGGGCCTTACCGCCAGTCGTGGTCTCCGGGTTCCCGAACATCACCCCGATCTGCATACGGATCTGGTTGATGAAGATGATGATGGTGTTTGATTTGGCAGTGATGGCAGTGAGCTTACGGAGCGCCTGTGACATGAGACGGGCCTGTTTACCCATCTGTGCTGAACCCATGTCACCCTCGATCTCGTCTTTGGGGGTGAGTGCCGCGACTGAGTCGACGACAATAACGTCGATTGAGTTGGCACGCACAAGTGACTCAACGATTTCAAGCGCTTGCTCACCGGTATCAGGCTGAGAGATGAGTAACTCAGGAAGCTTCACGCCAATACGGCGTGCGTATTCCGGATCAAGTGCATGCTCAGCATCGACGAAGGCGCAGATACCACCTTTCCTCTGCGCCTCTGCGATTACGTGGAGTGCGAGCGTTGTCTTACCAGAAGATTCGGGACCATAGATCTCGACGATGCGGCCGCGGGGGAGTCCACCAATACCAAGGGCAGCATCGAGTCCAAGGGAGCCGGTAGGGATGGAGGGAATTGCAGCGACCTTGCCCGAGCCATACGTCATGATGGCCTCATCACCGAACTTTGTTTGGATTTCCTTGATCGCAAGCTCGATTGATCGTGCTTTCGAATCGGCGGCTGATCCTCCTTCGGCTTCAGGGGCGGGAGCGGTCTTAGTACTCTTTTTTGCTGATTTCTTTGCAGGCATAGGCAGGCTCTAAATGGTAAGGCTAACTGAGGTGATCATAGGACACAGAGATGAAATAATCGTGACCAAAAGATCTAAGGAACATGAACCGTCCTCATGTCGTGGACGCTTCGGCCGAAGCGATCCCGAGCGGTTAGAGATAGTATAGCGTCCCCAGGAGGGAGCGTCAGGGTGGTCGAAAAGTGCCCATTCTCATCAATCAGAAGCACGGCTGAGTTGAGCATGAGAGTCTCAGTCCTACGGGCAGTGCCTGAGATGGTTACCGAGCCGCCCTCAATGGTTGTGTAGGGGGCAGGGGAGTCGATGGTGAGTGCTGGGCCCGACAGGAGTGGGTAAGCCCTGAAGAGGCCGTAGGCGACCAGGAGTGCAAGAGCTATGCCGATCGCAGGTCGGACCATGTCCTCTAGAAGACTTCCTCGGCTGCAGGGGAAGCGGTCGCAGCGCCCTGATTGATGACCTCGCGTGGTCGTGAGCCGTCGGCGGGACCAATCACACCCTTTTCCTCAAGGAGATCCATAAGGCGGGCGGCGCGGGAGTAGCCGATACGAAGCTTTCTCTGGAGGTAAGAGGTAGAAGCGCGTCCAGCCTCCTCCACAGCCTCCTTAGCGGCGCTGTAGAGATCGTCGTCTACATCATCGTCGTCATTCATCATTGAGATGGCATCGTTTGGTTCGTGGTGCCCTGAGCCGTCGGTGCCGCCGCCAAGATCAAGTCCGCCGAGTGATCCGGCATTGTGCTGCTTGATATAGGAAACCACCTTCTTCACCTCGCCTTCGCTTATGTAGGCCGTTTGTATACGTACTGGCTTCTGCATGTCGGCCGAGAGGTAGAGCATGTCACCTGCACCAAGCAGGGACTCGGCACCAGGGCCGTCGAGAATGGTCCTCGAGTCGATCTGACTTGCCACCTGGAGTGCCATACGAGTCGGTACGTTTGCCTTGATGAGGCCGGTGATGACGTTCACGGATGGGCGCTGGGTGGAGAGGACGAGGTGAATACCAACCGCGCGTGACATCTGTGCAAGGCGGACGATCGCAGCCTCAAGCTCCCGAGGGAAGCTCTGCATGATATCGGCGAGCTCGTCGATGACGATGACGATGTACGGCATGGCTTCGGGGAGCTCCTTGGCGCCTTTCTTCTTTGCCGGCTCATAGACTGAGGAGTGGTACGAGTCGATATCGCGTACCTTCTCTCCCTCAAGGATGCCGTAACGGCGATCCATTTCCTTCGCTGCCCACTTAAGCGCCATGATGCATTTCTTAGGATCGGTAATGACTGGGGTGAGGAGGTGGGGGATACCGTTATAGAGGGTGAGCTCAACACGCTTTGGATCAACCATGATGAAACGGAGCTGGTTGGGACCATTCCTATATAGGAGGGAGGTGATAAGGGCGTGGATGGCCACCGACTTACCAGAACCGGTCGCGCCCGCTACCAGGCCGTGCGGCATCTTTGCGACATTCACATAGTGCGGGGTGCCGGTGATGTCCCGACCAATTGCCGAGAGAAGAGGCTTTTTGGATGAGTTCCACTCAGGAGCACTCACCACACCTCCAAGTCCGACGGTTGCTTTCGATGCGTTTGGAACCTCGATACCGACAAGTGACTTGCCAGGAATCGGTGCCTCGATGCGTACCGGATGTGCGGCAAGGGCAAGTTCGAGGTTCGTGACAAGCGATACGATCTTCTGAAGACGCACGCCCTCAGCCGGCTTTATGGCATAGCGGGTTACGGTAGGGCCAACGGACACCTCGTCCATCTCGACAGAAATACCGAAGTTCTGGAAGGTGCGCTTAATAATGTTTGCGTTTGCCTTGATGTCACCGACCCCAGGCTTGCCTTTGTCTTCGCCAAGAAGGGAAACGGGGGGTGCTTGGTACTCGGCATCGTAGGTAGGAATGGCATCTGCGGCACTAACAGGTGGAGCTTCGCGTGGTTCATTAAACATCGTGACGACCGGCTCACGCTCTACTTTTGCAGGCTCAGGCTCAGGTGTAGTGTCGGGCACTTCATCTTCCTCCTGTTCATTGTTCTTGAGTGAAGGCACCTTAATCGAACCAAGTGCCTCCTTAGTGTTTCCAAAGAGACCCGATAGGGAGGCGAGGAGTGCGGAAAGATCCGCGACAATTGCGAGACCTATGAGTGCGAGAGACAGGAGAAGAATGAGGGCTCCTGCGAATCCAAAGAATTCGACGGTCGTCATACCAGCGGCTCGTCCAAGAGTTCCTCCAAGGGATTCGGACACCATGCCGAAAAGCATGATCACCGAGATGATAATGAGGGCGACTCCGGCAGCGGTCAGGGGCTTCACAAAGGATCGCTCAAACATCACTGCGATACCCGACAGGATCATGAGCACTGGGATGAGGAAGGAGCCGAGTCCGACCATGCCAAAGCCCCAGGCGAAGAGAGCCTCCCCTGCAAGTCCTGCAAGCCCGAATGCAGAGAGGCCAAATATGAGACCGAATGCCACTAGTGCAATACCACCCGCGATTCGCGCGAGCTTCTTTGGAGCCTCAATCTCAGACTTCTTTTTGCGTCCCATTTTTCATATTCTAACACTCGCGCTGTGGATAAAATGTTTCGTGTCTGACTGGTTAGTTTCGCAGTCTGTACCCCTCGACCAGGCGTTTCGGACAGGAGTAATGGACATTGCGCATCGAGGGGCGGCCGGTATACTTGTCCTTGACTTCAAGGACATAAATTATGGCTGATAAAGGACAGCAGGTCGGGGGTGAGATAAAAAAGTCATCACAGAACAGTGCTGATTTTGATACGTTTGTCCTAGATAAAGGTATATTCTCCAACGTATTCGATAAGGACATACGAAGGGTGTTCATATATAAGAAGGCTGAACGTCTCGCGAAAGCAATCCATCTCATAGCTCCTGCATTTAGAAATTCTCAGGCACTTAGGGAGAAGCTCGACATGATTGCTATCGGACTAGTCGATGCAGCCGTGCTGCCGCCGGCACTGGCGCGAGTGGCGCTCTCGCGTGAGTTGCTTGCGCTCTCTTCGGTCCTATCGATTGCACGGGCGGGAGGGCTCCTGTCTGTGATGAATGCCGACCTCATAGGACGCGAAGCGCATCTTCTCCTTCAGGAGGTTGCAGCGTATGAGGAGCCACGTCTTATCCTTGAAGATGGTCCGACCCTTGCCGGGCTCGTGAAGTCCTCAACCATGGAAGGCCGTACAGAGACAAAAAGTAACACTCAGAGACAGGCGCCAGTCTCTAAAGGACATACGTCGGATAATAAAGGACAGAGGCTATCAGACAATACATCTAGCTCCACACGACGCGAGGTAGTACTAGATGTCCTAAAGCAGAAAGGTCCTTCGTATATAAAAGACATATCGGTAGTTATTCGGGATGTAAGTGAGAAAACCATTCAGCGAGAGCTTCAATCTTTGGTTGCTGAAGGCGTGGTGGAGCGCTCTGGGAAGCGGCGCTGGACGACTTATACGCTTACGGACAAGGTATAGGAAATCCTGAATCCTTCATTGACTTTTAAGCTCAGCCGAGCTATATTCTTGGGGTGGGAACTATGGGGACAGGGAAGAGGTAAAAGGCCACTGCCGAAAGGCGGAAGGCCTCTTTTGCGTTCATCTACGCCACAGGTTATCCACATTAAGCTTGAAGGTAAGCGCCAAATTGCTCGGTATACTGTTCCCCATACGGAAACGAGCTGGGGCGCATTACCTGAACGACTGAATCCTTGATAAAGGAATAGGGAATTTGAACGGCATTATGGGCGTAAGAACCCATAAGCCTCCCCGTCTGCCTATTGGTGGGCGGGTTCAGAACGACTGCTGTATTTCAGTTACGGATGAGCACAGAACGAATGACTCACTTTGCCAGCTAGCCGATGGGGCGCGCGTCGATAGAGCGCTCTGTCGGTCTAGTAAGGAAACATGTGCGATTGCTTCGCAGGCCGAAAGACCTGCGGAGCGCAATTACAAAGAATGATACGGATGCGTATGCGATGCACTATTACTAATCGCGTTGCATACGTGTCTAAGAAAAATAATTAAAAACGCAATTGTTATGTCTATTGCAAACAACAACACTGTCGCTCGCGTAGCAGCAGTAGTTGCAGGTCTTGCACTCGTCGCGTCAAGCTTTGCTTTCGCTCCAGCAGCGAACGCACAGTCTTCGGCTAGCCTCGAGGCACAGATCGCAGCACTCATGGCGCAGATCGCAGCACTCCAGGCACAGTCTGGTGGTTCAGCTTCGGTCAACGCTTCGTTCAACCGCGACCTCACCATCGGTTCCTCTGGAGCTGATGTGACCGCACTTCAGAACTGGCTCATTTCTAAGGGCTTCGCAATCGCAGCAGGTGCTACTGGCTACTTCGGTGGACAGACTCAGGCCGCTCTTGCTAAGTACCAGGCTTCAGTAGGAATCACTCCTGCTGCTGGTTACTTCGGTCCTATGACTCGCGCCAAGGTTAACGCCTCAGCAGGTGGTTCAACTGGTGGTTCAACTGGTGGCAACACTGGCGGACAGACTGGTGGCGGCCTAGAAGGTGGCGCAGGCTCTGTAGACTCTTACGAACTCATGGCTTCTCTCAACAACGAGGAGGTTGGTGAGGACGAAGAGGATGTAGAGGTTGCTGGTCTCGAAATCGAGGCTGATGACGGTTCTGACCTCGAGTTCACTGCAGTTCGCCTCGTCTTCGATGAGGGAACCGCAGCTTCGGATTTCGAGGACTACGCTTCTGAGGTATCGATCTGGTTCGATGGTGAGGAAGTCGGACGCGCAGATGCGGACGAGTTCAATGACGACAACGACTGGACGAAGACCGTCTCGCTCGATGACGCTGTTCTTGAGGCAGGTGAGACTGGCGAGCTTACGGTCGCTATCTCCGGTGCCGCAAGTCTCGACTCTGATGACCTTACCGACACTTGGACTGTAGACTTCCGTCAGGTTCGTTTCGTTGACGCAGATGGTGCAACTGTTTCGGAGGATCCTTCCACCGGAACCCGTACCTTCAGCTTCGAGTCATTCGCCTCCTCAGCAGATGTTGAACTCAAGATCTCTGAGGATGACGACGACATCAACGATGCTCGTACTATCGAAGTCGACGCAACTGACGACACGGACAATGTAGAAGTTCTTTCCTTCACCGCAGAGGCTGAGGGTGATTCTGAACTCGTCATTGATTCGTTCGTAGTATCGGTTACTTCAACCGAGACCACGGGTAACGACCCTGACGATCTCATTTCAGCCCTTCACCTTGTTGTGGACGGCGAAGAGATCGCTTCTGAGACGCTCAGCACATCTGACACCGACAACAGTGAAGAAACCGTTATCTTCGATGACCTTGATTGGACCATCGACGCTGGCGACACTGCCGAGGTAGTCATCACTGCTGACTTCTTCTCAACTGGTGACACTCTTGATGCTGGTGACACCGTTTCCTTCAACCTTACCGAATCAGAAACCGATTCTGCTTCCTTCGATGTTGAGGACGAGACTGGTGAAAACCTTGCTGATGGCGACATCACTGGTTCAGCAACCTCAGGTGCCTTCGAGCTCCGTGCTGCTGGTATCATGGTCTCCTTTGTTTCGGCAACCGAGACGGTGACCGCGAACGACAGCGCAGCTGACAACGATGTCGGTACCTTCGCAATCAAGTTCAACGTTACGGCATTCGGCCAGGACATCTATGTGTCCCGCGCTGCAGCTGCAACGATCTCAACTTCGATCGCGGATACTACTGGCACCGCAGGTCACCTCTACCTCGTTGAGGATTCGGGTACTGCAACCGTCGATGACATCACGGATATCGTGACTGAGATGGGTGACGCAACCGAGGCTTCTTCGAACAACTACCTCCTTCAGGAGGATGAGGAGACCGAGCTCACGATCACCGTGGTTCAGACGAACGACTCTACGGAAGACGATGGTATCTACCGCGTCCTCCTCAAGGCGATCGGCTGGGCAACGACTGACACCACGACTTGGAACCTCTATGACTTCGATCTCGAAGACTACAAGACGGATCCAGTTAACCTCAACTAATCACGGTTAGTTGGCTACGCTAGGCAGGGCCACGGCTCCTCTTAGCTAAGCAAGCAAAAAACCACCTCACGGGGTGGTTTTTTGCTTTTCCCACTGATAAGCTTTCCCTATGAAATTTACTGTTTCCGGGATATTAACTGCTTCGGCTCTCGCACTCCTCCCGTTTCTCACCACCACGCACCTCTTCTACGGGCCAGTAAATGCAAAGTTCTTTTTCGTTATTGCATTTGTTGATGTGCTTGCACTTATCGCTGCGCACAGAATCTTTAGCACAGGAATAAATCTTCCAAGAAAAAGATGGTTTCTAGCATCAATTGGCATCACTGTATTGCTACAGATCGTTGCCTCAGTATTTGGGGTATTCCCTGAACGGTCATTATGGTCAGACATATTTTGGTCAAGCGGTGTCCTTTTCTTATCTCACCTCGCAATTGGTGCGTGGCTGCTAAGCGAATTACTTAATGAACGCGATTGGTTGCTTGTACGACGATCGATTGCAGTGTCTGCTGGAGTGTTCGCAATCTTTTCGATAATTGGTATCGCTGGCCTGGGAGTATCTGGAAAATTTCTATGGATAAATCTTGATCAAACTGGGCTGACTTTTGGTAATGAGACATACGCAGGAACCTACTTGCTTCTTGCGTTCATTCTTGGTCTTTCGGAAGTTGTACGTATAAAAGAGTGGGGAAGGGTGCGTTCGTTGCTCCTTGCGTCACTTGTGCTCATTGCCATTTCTCCGCTCATGTTCAATATGGGGCTCCTCACAGGCAAGTCGCCACTTAATGATCTTTTTGCACATCCAGCACATCTACTTGGACTTGCACGCGCATCTAGCGCTGCACTCATCGCACTGCTCATGTTCTATGGAGGTTGTGTCCTTGCGTGGCGCCTTGCTCCGAAGAACGCCAATAAGCTAATAGCGATCTGGGGGAGTCTACTCATGGCGGGACTTGGTCTCGGTATCGCTCTTCTATTAACTCCTGGGAGCGTAGTACAAGAGACATATATTCAAGAATCGACAGCCGCTCGTATTATCGTGTGGAATACGGGTATGGAGGCGATTGCCGACCGACCGGTGCTCGGATGGGGTCCTGAGAACTTCGATTACGCATTGGTACGCCATTTTGATCCGCAGCTTTTCTTGGATAAGAATCTTTCCGAGATTTGGTTCGAGCGGGCACACAATGTGTTTATCGACACTCTCGTTGGGTCAGGCTACCTTGGCAGTGCTTCATTTGCGCTCCTCATCGCCCTATACCTGATGGTGATTTATCGTGCACGCAAGCACGGTCTTATGGGGGATGCCGAGACCGCACTGCTTATTGCACTCGTTCCTGCACATCTACTTCAGCTTCAGACAGGATTCGATACCATCGGGAGCTATGTGCTGCTCTCGGTGGCAGGTGGATACGTACTATGGCTGGAGCGCCATACAGTAACTGAGATCGCACTTACGCAATTTGCGAGAAAGGTTGTCGCTAGTGTTCTTGTTGTAGGGGCTCTAGCGAGCGCGCTACTTATGCTTACTGAGTATTCCAGACAGGCGGCACTCCTTGAGACGTTCCGGGCTCGCTCAGTAGCTGACCAGCAACGAAACACGGAACTGTCTCTCTCGCGAGTATCAAGTTTTGAATCGCTACGCCTTTCATCTGCATCCTTTCTTAAGGGTGCGCAAGCACTTCTTGCGGAAGGAACGACGCCCGACGGACAGGGAAAAATCTTAGTTATGGCGCATAGGTATGAAGAACAGTACATACGATTTCTTGCTGTGCAGCCAGATCACTATCGGGCGCACCTCAACTACGCATATCTACTCCTTGTCATGACGACTCTAGGCGAGGACAGGGTTTCCGACGCCAAATTCCATATTGAGCGTGCGCATGAACTCTCGCCAGGACATCCGTTGACTTATGTACTTGATGCGCTTACTGAGCTGTATCGAGGGGATCTCGCCGAATCTCGTCGGCTTATGGACGAAGCTAAGAATATAAATCCTGATATAGAATTCGTTGCAGAAGCACGTACATACTTTGAGCGGCAGTGGATGGCATTTCCCGATATCACCGTGCTGCGGCTCACAAACCTTTGAGGTATACTCACGATCATGAATCTATCGAATATTTCGCGCACCCACCTTGCCATCGGAGGCATTATACTTTTGGTTCTTGTTGTAGCTGTTACCGCATATTTCTACTTGAAGCCCTCGGCCAATCAGGAGGTAAGTCTTCTCCCTGAGGGAGAGACTGCTGCTACGACCACACCGTCAGGCGAAGAGTCTCGCAAGAGTCTTCCGCCAGAACCCGCATTTATTCCACCGGTGAATTCACAAACACTCGACGATTACGCGTACACGAATAGCAATAGTGTTTACTTCCGTTCAATCACGAGCACTGAACCACTTCGCATTCCGGATGCAGACGCGAACACATTCAAGCGTCTTACGAATTTCCTAACATACAATGCAAACGGAGTAGTGGGAGATTGTGGTGATACTGCGCTCTATACGTATTACGCCGATAAGGAACGTGTGTACTTCTATCAAATCTGGCGTACCGATCACTTCCGAACAAGTCAGATCGAAGTAATAGCAGGAACGAAATCAAAGGATTTCAAAATAACTGGCCCGCTAACTGCTACTGACGGTACGCGTTCATTCACGGTGGGGCATAAGCAAGCGGCAACATCCACCTGCCTCCTCACGCTCACTCGAACGGATCGCTAGTCCTCCATGAACTACTTCGTCCACTTCCTTAAATTCGTAGCAGGCTTTGCAGTCATACTCGTTGCAGCCCTCATCGTCATCCGGCTTGTTTCCTAGTGAAGGGAAGGGTATAGTGCCTCTCGTACGGACCGAAGACAGCAGGCATTCATAAGCCCTGCCGAGGGACGAAACCCTGAATACCTCAGGGGGTCGAATGTCTCCTCGTAATGGTCCCTTATTGGGACCATTACCCGTTTCGTACGAACAAACAAACCAGCTATGGCAATTACCAAGGCAAAGAAAGTAGAGATCGTTGATAAGATCACGGGCGCGCTCAAAGATGCGGCCTCGGTCGTATTTGTGCACTTCAAGGGCCTCTCGGTGGCGGATACCGCAGTAATGCGTAAGACGCTCCGCGAGCAGGGGATCGGCTACTACGTAGCGAAGAAAACCCTCATGAAGCGCGCACTCGCCGAAGCAGGAATCAAGGGAGACCTTCCCGAGCTTCCAGGCGAGATCGCAATGGCATGGAGCGCAGGCGACGCCACGCTCCCGGCACGCGAAATCTACGAGCACGGCAAGAAGCACAAGGATGCACTCACCATTATGGGAGGTGTATTCGAGGGTATGTTCAAGGATAAGGTAGCAATGAATGCCATCGCCACCATTCCTCCAGTACCAGTGCTTCGTGGCATGTTCGTGAACGTGATCAACTCACCAATTCAGGGCTTCGTTATCGCGCTCGATCAGATCCGCGAGAAGAAGGCAGCAGCTTAACTAGATATATATGGCAGACGAAACAACCCAGGAGGGTGCAGTCGAAGAGACTGCTACCCCCGTAGAAGAGGCAGCGCCGGCTGCAGCTTCAGCTCCCGCAGAAGCGGAGTTTGAGGTTCCGGCAGCGTTCAAGAAGATCGTTGAGGAGATCGAGAAGATGTCCGTTCTCGAGCTCTCAGAGCTCGTGAAGGTCTTCGAGAAGAAGTTCGGTGTCTCCGCAGCAGCCGTTGCAGTTGCAGGTCCTGCAGCAGCGGCAGGTGGCGAGGACGCAAAGTCGACTGTAACCGTCGAGCTTTCTGACGCAGGCGCAAACAAGATCCAGGTGATCAAGGCCGTGAAGGAGGCACTTGGTCTTGGTCTCAAGGAGGCTAAGGATCTCGTTGACGGAGCACCGTCCGTTCTCAAGGAGAACGTAAGCAAGGACGAGGGCGAGGAGCTCAAGAAGAAGCTCGAAGAGGCAGGCGGCAAGGTTACCTTCAAATAACCAGGTCGTTCGCAAAGAAAAACACCCGCGACAGCGGGTGTTTTTCGTGTTCTAACGCCAGAGTTGCACCCTGCATGACTGAATAGGTACAATGCGATGACCTTCATGGAACCCCTCGCCCGTCTCTTCCAAAATCCTGTCCGCCTAAAGCTCCTCCGGCTCTTCCTCTTCAACGACGATATGGCGTTCTCAACGGCCGAGGCAGCCTTTCGTACCAAATCCGCAAAGGACGCCACCCGAAGAGAAATTAGCGTGCTCATTGCAGCAGACGTGGTCAGGAAGAAAACGGGACGTGCCGGTGGGACTGCAGCGAATAAGAAGTTCCTGCACTACGACGCCCTCAAAGCGTTCCTACGTGAGACCACCGAAGTGCGAGAGGTGGATATGCTCGAGAAGCTTAAGAAGGGAGGCTCCTTGAAGCTTGTGACGCTCTCAGGGCTATTCTCTGGTGCCATTGAGTCAAAGCTCGATCTTCTCATTGTCGGAGACAAGCTCGACGATAAGAAGCTTGCAGGAGCTGTTCATGGTCTTGAGGCAGAGCTTGGAAGGGAACTGCGCTACGCTGCATTCTCTACTGAAGAGTTTAAATACCGTCGCGGCGTGTATGATCGCCTCCTTCGTGACACGTTCGACTATCCAAATCGCACCATTTTGGACCGCCTGGGCGTCACCAACACCGCTTAAGGTCTATCCACAGAGGCGTCTTCATCTACGCTTCTGCTTGCTAGACTTATGAATAGGCAGGGTGTCTAGGGCTTCGGGCCCACTACCCAGCATTAATTAACTAAACCAGAGACGCACACGCATATGTTCCTCACCACATGGGCGGATGTATTGGCAGCCTCGTTCCAGAACCTGTTCTATGGACTCGTTGCCTTTCTCCCCAATTTACTCGTCGCGATCATCATCTTCATCATCGGCTGGCTCGTCGGTGCAGGTCTTGGTCGCCTTGTCGCGCAGGTGATCAATTCACTTCGCGTTGATCAGGCACTCAAGCACGCCGGCGTCGAGCGCGTTCTCGATCGCGCAGGGTTCTCGCTTAACTCAGGTGCTTTCGTTGGGATGCTGGTGAAGTGGTTCTTCATCGTCGTCTTCCTCGTTGCAGCACTTGATGTGCTCGGGCTCACCGAGGTTACGATCTTCCTCCGTGGTGTTGTACTCAGCTACATCCCACAGGTGATCGTTGCCGTCCTCATTCTTCTTGCTGCTGCGGTTATCGCAGAAGCAGTGGAGCGTGTGGTGACGGGCGCAGCGCGCGCCGCAAACCTTCAGGCAGCGAACCTTCTCGGTACGCTTTCTCGTTGGGCAATCTGGATCTTTGCGATCCTTGCGGCACTCGATCGTCTCGGTATCTCTCCGCTTGTCCAGACCCTCTTCACGGGTGTCGTGGTAGCGCTCTCGCTCGCCTTCGGTCTTGCCTTCGGGCTCGGCGGTCAGGCAGCGGCAGCGAAATATCTCGAACGCGTTCGCGCAGAGATCAAGTAGGTAGTCCCGAAAGGGAAGTACAAAAGGCCCCCGGAAGGGGCCTTTTGTGTATGGGGATAACCCCCGAATACGGCAGTGTTTGACAGCTAAAACCCACCCGCGTATACTCCCTCTACGTGTTGAAGACCAAGACATTACTAACCAAACGGAGCGGATAAAACCTAGCCTTTGGGTTAGGAACCACCGCCCCGGAAGGGGCTTTTGTCTTGGCAAGAACACGGGCACCTCGACAATTTAATAAAATGCAAAATAGGTAATCACGCCAGGGGGCGTGGCATCGAGTCGATGTCATCCCTGGCGAGAATTGCACAAATCACACTCCGGCGCCGTAAGTCGCCGGAGAGCAAAAAACGTTAGAAGTGGTGTTCAGGTTTCCGCACAGGAGACATGAAGGGTGCACGGTGGATGCCTAGGCTTGCGCAAGCGATGAAGGACGCGGTAATCAGCGAAATGCTTCGGGGAGGCGATAACAGCCATCGATCCGGAGGTGTCCGAATGGGGAAACCCGGCTCAATAGAGTCATCCTGCTTTTAAGCAGTGAAGCGAACCTTGGGAAGTGAAACATCTCAGTACCAAGAGGAATAGAAAACAACAACGAGTTGCTTTCCGTCTATTCGATGCTTCGAGTAGA
>ERZ1292623.496-Hain-H51-01um-R1-496-length-42794-cov-8_pt2 | contig 37074 bp, 30 predicted proteins | sample MGYA00564398_ERZ1292623 | MGnify/ENA primary metagenome ERZ1292623 (study PRJEB36523, sample SAMEA6512633) | groundwater metagenome | collected 2019-01-07 | study: AquaDiva: Metagenomics assemblies of 32 groundwater samples
CCGAGCCGCCCCGTTATGGCGATGCGGGAATCACGATGGACGTATCGAGGACGCGGATTCGCGGAGTCCCAGTTCCTTCAAGAATATGCCACCAACTCAGGTGGTATGCGCCAGCTGTCATCGCTGGCGACTCGCCTTTGTAGTCACTGCGCCAAACAAAATTAATCCCTGGCTGGTCTGACCTCTGCCCTCGGATTTCAACAATGAGGGTGTCAGGCTGGCGCCGGATCAGGACGGCAGTGAGTCCCCAATTCGTGCTAGGCTTGTTAAACGAGGCAATCACCGAGAAGCGCTCCGCCTTCACTTCTATCGCGGGCTCCAGCAGCGGCCAGTTTGGTGAAGCCGCCGCGCTGGACAAGATTGTCAGCGCGAGCGGCTCCTCCGCCGGAGCCCTTGGGCCTGTCACGTTGCACGCTAGTGCCACGCACGACACCGTGATCGTGAGGATCGCGGCAGGCTTGCATGCCAACTCAGAAAGGCGGCGTTCCATTGGCGATGTACGTCGGGCAGGACGTGTACACGTGCTCCACGTTATGAGTGGCATTGTGACTCTGACGTGATACGCGACGACGGTCTGGGGAGCGCCCGAGCCGCCCCGTTATGGCGATGCAGGAATCACGATGGACGTGTCGAGGATCAGCGTACGCTTGTTCAGCGTTTGTTCCACATGCCACCAACTCAGGTGGTAGCTTCCTGGTGTCGTTGCCGGCGACTCGGCCTCGTAATCGTGTTGCCAGATCGTGGCAAGGCCGGGACTGTCGGAGCGGCGCGCGCGGACTTCAACGAGAAGCGTGTCAAGCCCACGTCGTACCAGCGCTGCGCTGAGGAGATAGTCGCTGCTCCCATAGAAATAAGAACGACGCAGCACGAACTTTCCTGGAATCAGGTCGATCTCTGGGCCCATTCCGGCGTTGCCGGGTGAGGCAGGACCGCTAAACAACGTTCGGATCGTGAGGGTTTCTTCCTTCGGGAGCTTGGGGCCGGTCGCGTTACACGCGAGCGCGACGCACGGCCCGGCGAGCGACAGGACGGCAGCAGCCATGCGTGCCAACTCAGAAAGGCGGCGTTCCATTGGCGATGTAGGTCGGACAGGACGTGTACACGTGCTCCACGTTGTGCGTCGCATTGTAGGCCCTCACGTGGTACGCGACGGCGGTCTCGGAGGGCCATATGAAGCAGCTGTTGTTACCCCAGATCGAGGACACGCCAGTTGCAACATCAGTGTACGTCAACGTCGTCCGCACCGCCCACAGTGTCCATTCTGGCGAAAGCGTCGGCGTGACCCGTCGGTAGATTCGGTATTCAGTGGCCAGCGGGCTCGCATTCCACGTGAGTTTCGGCTTGCCACTCTGTATGTAGGCGAGGGCGTTCGTTGCCTTGAGGCCCAGCGCCAGGTCCGCCCGGGGCAGTCCCGCACCGAATTTGTCTGTCGAGCCAAGGTCCTTGGCCGTGAGAGCCATTTGATAAGCGATATCGGATGCACTCCAACCCTGGGCGCGGAGGAGCAACGCAACACCTGAAACGTAAGCGGTCGCCTCGGATGTCCCGCACGCGCCTTGCTCCGCGCCTGCATACTGGTGATTCCAGTCAGTAGTGTAGGCGTCCCACGGCGCCGCAAAGTCAACGTGCGCGCCCCAGTTTGAACCGTTATCGCCTTCACAGGGTGAGCCGCTGGTTGCGAAGGTGGAGTCCTGGCGCATCCCGCTGACTCCAATCACGTTCGAGTACCCAGCTGGGTATTCTATTTGCTCAATCCCGAAATTGCCGGCGCTCGCCACCATCACGATCCCCGCGTTGGCCGCGCTCGCGACCGCGGTGGCCACAGCCGCATTCGTACCGGGATGTGAGAAGCTCATGTTGATGACGCCATTGGGTGTCAGGTTTTGCGTCGCCCAGTTGAGCGCCTCAACAACTCTGTCGTTGTCACACAGGTGCTGGAGCACTCCATTGACAACGATCTCGTAGCAGGCGCCCCAAACAAAGACGGAAGTCCCCGGGATTCCTGGTGCCACTCCCAGCGTTCCGAATCCGTTATCCCGCGCAGTGGCAACGCCCAGCATGAAAGTACCGTGAGGCTGAGGGGGATAGTCGCTGCACCCGCTATCATGGTACCCCCCAAGACAGTTCTCGGTCGGTACGTTCGGAAGGTCCTCGTGGCCCTGGAAGTGGCCTTTGTCGATGAGCAAGAGCTTGGCGCCGCTGCCCTGGGTGAAGGTCCATGCTTGCGGCGCGCGAAGCGCCTCGACGCCCCACGGCGTTATTTGTGATGTGGCATTCGCCGACGAGGACGCCCGCCGCCCTGCCGGCATTCGAGTGCTGAGCAGCGTGAACTTGAGGTCGTCTGGCGCGATGAAGTCGACCCGTTCGTTCGCCAGCAGGGCGGCGACGCTTCCCTTCGGTATTGTGGCCAAAGTCAGACCGAGGTTCTCGTAGTACTTGAGGATCTCGACGCCATGACGCTCCAAGGCTGCCAGCGCGCGGTCAACGCTCTCTGCCGCGATGGCGCTTCGCCTTGACGCACGGTCCGTCCAGGTCGCGATGGATCGGCCTTCTGCACCGCGGTGGCGGATATCCGAGGGGCGTCCGCGCTCTTGATGCCTATGAATGCGCGTCGCTGGACGGCATCGAGGCGTGCCTCGAGTGGGGCAGGCGAAGTGTCGCGCGGACTAATGACGTCCGGGACGTCAACATCTATCGCTGGCAGCGGCTTGGCCGCAGGCGCACCCGGCTCAGCGAGATACAGCGAAGCGGTCGAGAAGCGCGCCGGCGCTGGTGGCTCGAGCCGGTCGTCAGCACAGCCAAGCGCAACGACACACAGAAGTGGAACAACACCAGCCAGCGAGCAGGAGCGAGGCGGGGGGGGCGCGATTCGGTGCATTTGATCCTCGGCGTCCAGGTCAAAAGGATTCGCCGTCGTCGGCCTATCCGTACAATCTTGTGACAATCCTATTCATTGCGCAAGGCAAGAGAGAATCCGAATACCAGTGCGAACGCGCAACTCGCACGGCTAGCTTAGGGGTGAACGCACTCCGCGCAACCGTAGCTGCGATGCATTACCATCGCGACTTCCGCGCACCCGGTTGACGCACGCTGTCCATCACGATGACGACAACGAAAACCGCAGCTCAGCCAAAGCCCAATCCTCGATGTGATACTTTCCGGCCACGCGCTTACCCGTCGAGGGCAGCCTTCGCAATCGTTGCCGGCGCTCCGCATGCTGGCTAGCTTGATCGAGCTTCCGGCAGGGTGTGTGAAGCTACAGCGAGACTCATACCGCTGCCCCTTGGTGTAACTGGCAACACGCCTGACTCTGGATCAGGAGAGTCCTGGTTCGATCCCAGGAGGGGCAATCCGGCTTGTATTGACACCGACCGGCCCGGGCGCATTCTGTATGCAAATGGCGACTCTCCGGATCTGCGCGGTTGCACTCGCGGGCGCGCTTGCGGCCGCACCGACGCTCGCACTCACGCAGCAAATCGCGTTACGCGCCACGCCCGGCTCCCTTGTCGGTGTCGTCTCGGATACCACCGGCACGCCGATCGACGCGGACGTCTGGCTCGGCGGCAACAAACGACGGATGACCACCGGCCCCGACGGCCGGTTCCGTTTCGAGAACGTGACGCCCGGCAAGCACACGATCGCGGCGCGGCGCGTGGGCTTCTACCCGCGCACAGCGACCATCGCCGTTCCGGACTCCGGTGTGATCGTACTCATGCAACTCATTCCCCTGCCCAACCAGCTGCCAACCGTCGTCACATCGGCAGTTCGTGGAGGACTGAGCGGCATGATCGGGGATGCGTCATTCCACGTCCTCAAGGACGCCACGATCGAAGTGGTTGCGGCAAACCGACGCGCCACCAGCGATTCGGCGGGCGAGTTCTTCATCGACCTCAAGCCGGGCAAGCACATGGTGCGAGTGTCGCGGCCGGGCTTTGCCGGCCGGTTCGTCAGCGTGACCGTGCCGCGTGACAGCGGACGTCGCATGCAAGTATGGCTGACCCCGTCCACGCGCGACATTTCGACGCAGGATTCGTACGCGGCGATGAGCCTCGAAAGCCGGATAATGCGCCGCAACCCCGTCTATTCGGCCCTGCTCACGCGTGAGGACATGGAGCGACTCGGCCAATCGAGCCTTCAGCAGCTCTCGGCTACCCTAGCGGTGCAGCGCGTCGATGATCGGTGCATGGTCACCATGCCGGCGTTCACAGATCCGTTCACGGACATGGCCCGGGTGGGGGAAACCGCGCCCGGGATGATGCCGGTGTGGGCGTTGGATGCGGCCGACCTGGAGTTCCTGGAGGTCTACGTCGGCAAGGCGTCGCGCAACACGCAGAGGAGCATTGCGAGGGGGCCGGTGCGGGCGAGCAGCATGGCTCCGGCCTCTTGTCCGACAATCATCGCATGGTTGCGGAAGTAGGTGATCGCGGAAGCCCCAGGTCCTTCCCGCTCGAGTCTATTTCACGCCGAGGTTCTTGCGGAGGAAGGCGAGGGTCTTGGGCCAGCCGTCTTTTGTCGCGACGAGATTGGCCTGTTCCGCAGCCGTGTCGCGCCGACGCCCGCCCGGGGCCGTGGAGTCGCGAACGAACGCCGAGTCGTCCTGCGCGCGCAGGAATCCGTGGATGGCGCCCTCGTAGTTGGTGGCGGAGTAGTCCTTCTGCATCGCCTTCATCATGGCGTCGATGGCCGGCATGGCGGCGCCGATGCGGGCATCCCGCGATCCGTTCAGCAGCATCACGGGGACTTTGATCTTTGCCATCGAGTCCGCCACCGGCACCGCGGGCGTACCGCTCATGTACGGAAAGCCGCCGTAGAACGCGACGCCGCCAGAGTAGCCAGCCGTGCCACCGTGAATCGAGTGCAGGAATACGGTGGTTCCGCCCCAGCAGTAGCCGATGACCGCGTACTTCTGTGCCGCGGACGGAAGTGACATCGCGTACAGTGCCACTGCCACGATGCCGCGGTTGCGTTCCGGCGCGGCGACGCCTGAGATCAACTTCCGCGCCGAGTCGCCACTGAGTTCGGTGGTGCTAGGCCCGCCGCGCACGCGTGAGTTGAGGTCGGGCGCAATCGCGATGAACCCGTCAGCCGCGACCTGATCTGCTACGCCGCGAACCCAAGTGGACAATCCGAAGATCTCGTGCACGACGACCACAACGGGCGTCTTGGCGTTGGCCGTCACCGGATAGACGATGTACGCCATCAGCGAATCGCTCGAGCCAGGTTCCCATGCCACCGTCACCCACTCGGCATGTCGTGGGCTGGCGGCAAGCCGCGCCGCCGCGCCGTTGTTGCTCGGCGGCAGGTTCAGGTTCCCCTGCTGTGGCACGGAACTGGAGGGTAACGCAGCCGGCGCGTGCATATCCCCAGCGGCCATGTGCGCCATGTGTTCGTCCATGTAGCCACTTCGCCGGCACGAGGCCGCGAGGAGGAAGGCTGATCCGATTGCCGCGATACGAAAGACGTTCATGTGATGCTCCTGCGAGTGGCTGAGGTTTGGGCCGTGGCTATTTCACGCCGAGGTTCTTGCGGAGGAAGCCAAGCGTGCGGGGCCATGCGTCGGCGGTCGCTGCGACGTTGCCCTTTTCGGCCACGGTGTCGCGACGCACTGACGTGTCGCCCTGCGCGCGCAGGAAGCCGTGAATGGCGTCCTGATAGTTCATTGAGGAATAGTCCTTTTGCATCGACTTCATCATCGAGTCGATGGCAGGCATGGCGGCCGAGATGCGGGCGTCGCGGCTGCCGTTCAAGAGCATGAGCGGCTTGTTGATCCTGGCCAGCGAGTCGGCGATCGGCGTCGGGCCGGAGAAGTACGCCGTACCGTAGAACGCCACTCCGCCGGAGTATCCGTCGATTCCGCCGTTCACCGCGTGCATCCACACGGTGCCGCCGCCCCAGCAGAAGCCGATCACCGCGTAACGCGGCGCTGCATCGGGCAGGGACATTCCCCACTTCGCCACGGCAGCGATCTCCGCGTTGCGCATCGCCGGCGTCACACTGGGCAGAATCTTCTGAACCGAGTCGCGCGCGAGCTCAACGTCGCTTGGCCCGCTGCGGACCTTCGAACACAAATCCGGCGCGATGGCGATGAAGCCGTCCGCCGCGAGCTGGTCTGCTACGCCGCGGTTCCACGTGACCAGGCATGTGTTCTCGTGGATAACGACCACCACAGGCGTCTTCGCGTTCGACTTCGCCGGATACGAAACCCACGCCATCACGGTGTCGCTGGATCCTGGCTCGAACGGCACCCTCACCCATTCGGCGCGGCGCGGGCTGGCCGCGAGGCGCGCGGCGGCCTGGCTGCCGCTGGGTGGGAGGGTTCGGACGCTCACGGCGCTGGAAGCGCCCATCGCTGACATGTCATGACCGCTGTGGTCCTCCATGGCGGCTTGACGTGCGCACGAGGCCGAGAGGCCGACAACGAGCGAGGCAAACTGGAGAGAATGGACCAAACGCATTGCGGGCACTCCGTCACGGAAGGGACGCGATGAAGATGCTGTCACCGAAGGGCGGCGGCAAACCCGCGCGCAGCGCGGCTGAGCACGTCAATCCGCAGCCGAAGGCTGCGGCCGAGCACGCGCTATCCCTCCAGCCGGTGCTTGATCTGCTTGCCCTCGGCCAGGTACACGGCCTCTTCCCCGATATTGGTGGACAGATCCGCCACGCGCTCCAGGTTGCGGCTCACGAGCAGGAGTTCGAGGGCCGTTGAGATCGTCGTGGGGTCCTCGAGGATGTGTGTCACCACGATGCGGAAGAGCCCGTCGTTGAGCTTGTCCACCTCGTCGTCCATGAGGCACACGGCGCGCCCCAGCCCGCCATCGGCTCGGACGAACGCGTCGATCGCCTGACTGAGCATCTGGCGCGCGCGGCGCGCCATTTCCTCAATGGCGGCCTCGGGCGTGATGTTGCCTTTGGTGGCGATAATGCGCTGGGCGCTCTGTGCAATGTTCACCGAGTGATCGCCAACACGTTCCAGATCGCTGGACGCCTTGATGGCGGCGATGATGAACCGCAGGTCGCGCGCCATGGGTTGCTGCAACGCGAGGAGCTCCACGGCCATGGCCTCGATCTCGACTTCCAACTTGTCGATCTCGCGATCTCCGGTGAGTACGAGCTCGGCCTTGCCGGCGTCGCGGGTCAACAATGACTCGACGGCGAGATCCACCAGCGACTCGGCCCGCTCGCTCATCGTGAGCAGACGCTGCTTGAGTTCGTCCAGCTGGTCGTGAAAGTGGCGAAAGCCCGGCCGTCCGGCCGTGGGCTGCGCTGGCTGCGATTCAGAGCTCATCCAAACCTCCCGGTCACGTACGCTTCCGTGCGCTCTTCGCGCGGGCTGGTGAAGAGGCGATCGGTCGAGTCGAACTCGATCAGGCGCCCCAGATAGAAGAAAGCGGTGTGGTCCGACACACGCGCCGCTTGTTGCAGGTTGTGGGTGACGATGACAACGGTGAGCTCGCCTTTGAGCTCGAAGAGCAGTTCCTCGATCTTCTGCGTCGCAATCGGGTCCAGTGCGCTGGCCGGCTCGTCGAGGAGGAGAACTTCTGGGTCATTGGCGAGCGCTCGCGCGATGCAGAGACGCTGCTGTTGACCGCCGGAGAGCGTCAACGCGCTCTGATTCAGGCGGTCGCGCACTTCGTCCCAGAGCGCGGCACGGCGCAGCGAACGCTCGACCACTTCGTCCAGCGCGGATGCGTTGCGCTCGCCGTTGATGCGCGGGCCGAACGCCACGTTGTCGTAGATGGATTTCGGGAACGGGTTCCAGCGCTGGAATACCATCCCCACGCGCTGACGCAAGGCGACGACGTCGGTGGTGAGTCCGTTGACGTCCTCGTCGTCCAGCCTCAGTTCGCCTTTCTTGCGAATCCCGGGAAGCAAATCGTTCAATCGGTTGATGGAGCGCAGGAAGGTCGACTTTCCGCAGCCGCTGGGACCAATGAGTGCCGTTATGGCGCGAGCCGGAATGCCCAGCGAGATATCGTGCAGCGCTTGGTTGGCTCCGTACCAGAACGAGAAGTCCTGCGCCTGGATGTTCCCAGTCGACGCGCTGTTCGCGGATTCACCGTTGGTCATCATCCGAACCGACCGGTGATATAAGCTTCGGTCTTGGGGTCCTTGGGCGTCGTGAACATCGCCTTTGTGGGCGCGGATTCCACCATTTCACCCATCAGGAAGAACGCCGTCACGTCGGACACGCGCGCCGCCTGCTGCATGTTGTGCGTCACGATCACGACGCTCATGTCGCGCTTGAGTTCGTACACCAGCTCTTCGACCTTCTGGCTGCTGATCGGATCCAGCGAGGCCGTGGGTTCGTCCAGCAGCAACACCTCGGGGTCCGTGGCCAGGGCGCGCGCGATACAGAGCCGTTGCTGCTGTCCGCCCGACAAGGACGTGGCGGGCTCGCGGAGGCGGTCCTTCACCTCGTCCCACAGGGCGGCTCTTGTGAGCGCCCGCTCGACGATCACGTCGGTCTCGCCGCGACTGGGCTTCGGCGAGTGCACACGCAGTCCCGCGGCCACGTTGTCGCGAATGCTCATCGTGGGAAATGGCGTCGGCCGCTGGAACACCATGCCGATGAGCTTGCGCACGGCGATGGGATTCACGCCGTCGGCGTAAATGTTGCGGCCGTCCAGCAGCACGCGGCCATCCACGCGCGCGGTCGGCACCGTCTCGTGCAGTCGGTTGAGGCAGCGCAGGAATGTGGACTTGCCGCATCCCGAGGGACCGATGACCGCCGTGACCTCGCGGTCGCGAATGTCGATGGTAGCGCCGCGGACCGCCGACGTCGTGCCGAAAAACGCCGTCAGGTCGTCCACGCGAATGCGCGGCCAGCCCGCGTCGGGGGTTCCGTTAGTCGCCATGGCCACCGGACCTCGACGAGCGCGTCGCGAACCGCGCCAGGATGCTGATGATGAAGACGACCGAGATGAGCACGAGCGCGCCCGCCCAGGCCAGGCGATGCCACTCGTCGTACGGACTGATGGCGTACGCGAAGATCTGGAGCGGCAGCGCCGCGATGGGTTGCGTCAGGTCCAGCGACCAGAAGGTGTTGCCGAACGCCGTGAAGAGGAGCGGGGCGGTCTCGCCGGCGATTCGGGCCACGGCAACAAGCACACCCGTGACAATGCCGGCCATCGCCGTACGCAGCACCACCGCCAGTGCCGTGCGGGCGCGCGAGTAGCCCAGCGCCAGCGCTGCTTCGCGGAGCGATGTCGGCACCAGGCGCACCATCTCCTCAGTAGTGCGCGTGATCATCGGGATCATCATCGCTGCCAGCGCCACGCCGCCGGCCCACGCCGAGAAGTGGCCCAGTGGCTTGACGAGGAACTCCCACGCGAAGATGCCGAGCACGATGGACGGCATGCCGTTGAGCACGTCGGCGAGGAAACGCACGATCGTCGCCAGTCGCGTGCGCTTGAAGTCCGCGAGGTACAGGCCAGCGCCGATGCCGATCGGCAAGCCAATGAGGCACGCGGTGCCCAGCAGGATCAGCGTGCCGACGATGGCGTTGGCCATGCCGGCGTTGCCTTCACCGACGGGCTTGGGCATCTGCGTGAAGAAGTCCACCGACAGGCTCGACGCACCTTCGCGGGCCAAGTGCCAGAGGATGAACAGCAGCGGCAGCGTCGTGATGATCGCGGTGAGGGCGATGACCATCGCCATGAACGCACTCACCATGCGCCGTCGCGTGATCGTGCTCACGGTGCGCTCGGCCACGGCGAGCTGCCGCAGCGTGGGGCGTCCCGGAGGCGACACGGAAGTCACGGAAGGCCTCCCGCGCGGCGGGCGACGCGCCACACGAGCCAGCGCGCGATGCCGTTCACGACCAGCGTGAGGACGAGCAGCGTGAGTCCCACCGCCATGAGCGCCGAGAGGTGCAAGTCGTCCGACGCCTCGCTGAACTCATTGGCGATGAGCGAGGCCATCGTGTAGCCGGGCGCGAAGAGCGACGCCGAGATGTCGTGGCGGTTTCCGATGAGCATGGTGACCGCCATCGTCTCGCCCAGGGCGCGCCCGAGTCCGAGAATGACGCCGCCGACGATTCCGCTGCGGGCGAACGGGAGCACCGCCTTCTGGATCATTTCCCAGCGCGTGGCGCCGAGCGCCAGCGCGGCCTCGCGTTGCGAGCGCGGCACGGCGAGCAGCACCTCACGCGAAACGGCGGAGATGTAGGGAAGCACCATGACCGCGAGGATCACGCCGGCCGCCAACATGCTTGGCCCGTACGCGGGGCCGCGGAAAAACGGCGTAGCGCCCAGGTGCAAGGTGTCCCGCAGGAACGGCATCACGCTGGAGCGCATCACGGGGATCAGGACGAAGATGCCCCAGAGGCCGTACACGACGCTTGGAATCGCCGCGAGCAGGTCCACCAGGAACCCGACCGGTTGGCGCAACCATGCCGGCGCGTAGTCGGAGAGAAAGACGGCGACGCCGAGCGCCAGCGGCGTGGCAATCACCAGCGCAATGAGTGACGTGACGATGGTACCGAAGATCGCCGGCGCCGCGCCGAACTGGTGCTGCACAGGGTCCCAGTTGCTCGACGTCAGGAATCCGAAGCCGAACTCGCGGAAAGCGGGCCAACCCGCCACGGCCACTTCCCAGAAGATGAGCACGAGCAGCAGGGGCACGCAGATCGCGAACCCGGTGATGACCGCGACGTACACACGGTCGCCAGCAGAAGAACCGACGATGCGCTCCGCCAGCGAGCGCCCGTCGGTTCGGTCCGGCGACGCCGCGGCCGGAACGGAGGCCGCGGAGCCTTCTGTGATCACGGTGTCTTGATCGAGTCGAGTCGAGCGATGAGACGCTTGGTCATGTCGCCGGGAAGCGGCGCGTAGTCCAGCGCGGCGGCCGAAGTCTCACCCTCGGAGTATGCCCATTTCAGGAAGTCCTTGAGCGCTTTGCCCTTGGACGCATCGGCCTGGTTGCGGTACACGAGCAGCCAGGTGAAGGACGAAATTGGATAGGCGTCCTTGCCGACCGCATTCACGATTGAAACGCGGTAGTCGGTTGTCGGCGGAAGTTTCGCGCCCGCGGCGGCCGCCGTGATGGACGCGATGGTCGGTTCGACGAAGGTGCCGGCGGCGTTCTGCACATGCGCGTACGCCAGTGAGTTCTGGCGCGCGTAGGCCAGCTCGGTGTAGCCGATCGAGCCCGGCGTCTGCTTGACCTGTCCCGCCACGCCCTCATTGCCCTTGGCGCCCAGCCCCACGGGCCACCTCACCTCTTTGGCGCGGCCAACGTTCTTCTCCCACTCCGGGCTGACTGCCGCGAGATAATCGGTGAAGACGTACGTCGTACCGCTGCCGTCCGATCGGTGCACCACAAGAATGTCGCTGTTGGGCAGGTTGACGCCGGGGTTCAGCGTGGCGATGCGCGTGTCATTCCACTTCGTGATTTTGCCGAGGAAGATGTCGGCGATCGCTGGTCCAGTCAGTCTCAGCGACCGGGTGATGCCCGGGACGTTGTAGATGATGACGTCGGCGCCAAGCACCGTGGGGAAGTGCATGATCGGCCCGCCCTTGGCCTTGGCGAGTTCCGCGTCGGACATCGGGCCGTCGGTGGCGCCGAAGTCCACCGTTTGCTCGGAGATCTGGCGTACGCCGCCGCCGGAGCCGATCGACTGATAGTTGATCCGGACGTTGGTCTTGGCCGCGTAGTCATTGAACCACTTGAAGTAGATCGGATACGGGAACGTGGCGCCGGCGCCAGTCAGCTGGGCCGTCGCGCTGCCCGAGAGCGCGGCCAGAGCCAGCGCGGGAATCGTCAGCAACCGAGTTGCAATTGTCACGAAAGAACTCCGTAGAGGTTCGATGCAAAAACCTTCACGGAGCGACCGAAGTGCTTGTGACAGTGTCGTAACGGATCTGTAACGACCGTCTAGAAATCTGCTTTCCAGTGCACGAAGAGCGTCCGGAACGGTATGGCGGTGGAGCCGCTCAGCCGGTCGAGCGACTGAACGTCGAGCGTGATGGTGGATTTGGCGTTGAGATCCCAGAACGCGCCAAGCACCGAGAACCGGGTCGCGGGCGAAACGCTGTTGTCGATCTTGAAGTTGTCGTTCCGGATCAGGATGCCCAGGCGCGACGGCTTGTCCTTGTTGAGCCACTCCATGGGGCGCACGAGCGCGAACACCGACACCAGGTTGCTCGTCCGGTCCGTGACCACGCGCGGCGCCGTCACGGTGTTGTTGCCAGTCTCGATGCCCTCGGCGCGCTGCGCGAATTCGAAGGCGCCGGTGAGGCGGCGATCCCTGAGTGCGACGAAGAGTCCGCGGCGGTCTTTTTGCAGCCCTTCGCTCACTGGGCCCACTTGGGCCCCTCCGCCAAGGATGAAAGCGCTGGCCGAGGAGCCCTTTGAGTACCAAGGGGTTACGGACAGGGACTTGATCATGGAATTGCGGTTGGCGAACGGCGTAAAGGTGGCTCGAACAGCGACGTCCTTGAACCGGTCGTTTTCGCCGACCGTGTACCCGCTGCCGTTCATGACCGTCGCGTAGATCTCACCGCGCTTGTTGGGCAGCGTGAACAGTGTCGCGGCACCCACGTCGGACGATGAGAAGAAGCCGGCGCGTTCGAGCGCGGAGACGCCCAGAGAGCGCGGCCAGTGGGATTCCACGTGGTCAATGACCACGGTCTGCAGCATGCCGACGCGCGCCACAGACGTGAGGCCTGAAACGCCGAACGTGTTCTTGCTGAGTTCGCGGGACACCATGCCGTACTTCAGACGAACGGCCCAGCCGGAGTAGAAGCCGGCCGCGGTGTTCTGGAAAATGTCCGTGGTGATACGGATGCTCGTCTTGTCGCCAGCCGGCATTCTGAACGTGAGGTACACGCGTTCGATGTCGAACTTGTTGGGCGGCTTGCCGCCGGTCTGGGCCTTGGCCGCCGAGTCGGTGCGGTATTGGAAACTGCCGAACAGCAGGCCCGAGAAGTCGATCGTGGGGGCGGCGGGTGGCGTCTGCTGCGCGGCGAGTTGAGCCGAGCCAAACACTGCGGCGATGGCGAGCACCGCGGCGGCGCGAAAGCGCATTCGTGATCTCCGTTGCAAGAATGTGATTCGTCAGGGCCTTGTGTAACGCTGGCGATACCATCGCCGGGGAGATTGCGGGTGGGGCGTGTCGGTCGAGCGACGGAATTGTCACGAACGGGTAACCGCAGCCGCCATCGGTGACTGGCCTCGGCGTTGCGCCGATCGTCGGCATGGCGGCTGGGATGTGGGGTTATGCGGCGCCTGGTTCGGCACGCCGTGACACGACGGCGCTTGGTACCGAGGGTCCGATCAGCCCCTGAGTTGGAGCAGTCGCCGCTGTTCACGTGACGCCTTCGTTGCACTGCGATAACGAGGCTGACACACGCGCGTGTGACAATACTCGCCATGTCACACACCATTCCATTCCGTAAAGCGCGCGCCGCGATTGCGCGCGGCATTGCAGTCACTTTGGCCGTCGCAGTTGTCGCCGGCGCTCAAGACAGGCCGCAGGCAACCGGCACGCTCACCGGACGAGTGATCGACGCCAGGAGCGGGCAGGCGCTGAGCGAGGCTGGCGTGCAGATCGTGGGCACCATGCGCGGCACCCAGACCGGCATCGACGGGCGGTTCCGGTTTTTCGCCGTTCCGGCGGGCACGATCACCATTCAGGTGCGTCGCCTCGGATTCCAGGCCAAGACCATCACTGGCCTGTACCTCGAAGCCGGCGCCAGCATCGACCAACCGGTGTCTCTGGAAGCGACGATCATCGTGCTCGATGCCGTGGTGGCCACGGCGGACAAGGAGCGTGGCTCCGTGAACGCGGCGCTCAACGCGCAGCGCAATGCGGTCGGCATCGTCAGCAGCATGGGCGCGGAACAGATTGCGAAGAGTCCCGACAGCGACGCGGCGCAGGCGCTGCAACGCATGAGCGGCACCACGATCCAGGACGGCAAGTACCTGAGTGTTCGCGGGCTGGATCCGCGCTTCACGACGGCATCGCTCAATGGCGCCCGCCTTCCGAGCCCGGAACCGGAACGCAAAGTGGTGCCGTTCGACATCTTCCCGTCGAGCCTGCTCCAGGCCGTCACGACGAGCAAGACGTTCACGCCGGATCAGTCGGGCGACTTCAGCGGCGGCGCCGTGGACATGCGCACGCGCGAGGCGCCGTTCGAGACCGTCCGCTCGTACTCGTTCTCGTTCGGGTTCAATGACGCGGTCATCGGCAAGCGGCTCGTGTCCGCGCCCGCCACCGGCGCTGAATGGCTCGGCTTCGGCGGCAGTGCGCGTCGCCTGCCGGCGGTGCTGGCCGGCGAAGGCAACCTGAACGGCACCTACACGCAGCGGCAGTACAACGAGTTCGTCAGCTCCTTCAGGAACGCCTGGTCGGCGCGCGAGGTGCAGGGACGCCCGTCCACGTCCGCGAGCATGACCGCCGGTGGCGAGGCCAGCATCGGCTCGCGCCAGGTGGGGTACGTGGGGTCCTTCACGTATTCGAACGCGCAGGAAGTCCGCGCCGACGAGGTGCGTGCCTTTGCCGTGCCGACGTCGGTGGGCGGCACCGAATCGGTGGATAGGTATACCGGCTCCACGGGTCGCGAGAGCGCGTTGTGGGGCGGCATCCTGAACCTCAGCACGCTGGTGGGCACCAGGAATCGCCTGACGTTCAACAACACCTTCACGCGCGGCGCCGACAATGAGGCGCGGTTCGAAGACGGGTACGACGAGAACACGGCGTTGCCGTTCCAGCTGACGCGGCTGCGCTATGTGCAGCGTGCCGTGATTTCGTCGCAGCTCGCCGGCGAGCATGAGTTGGGCGACCGGCATCACGTGAAGTGGGCGACGACGGCCTCGCGCGTGACGCGCGTTGAGCCGGATCGCTCCGAGGTCGCGTACGCGCGGGACAACCTGAGTACCAACCCGTTCCTGTTCGGCAGCAGCGAGGGTGCCGTGCGCACGTTCGGCGACCTCTCCGAGTACAACCTCAACTCGTCCGCGGACTACACGATTCGCGCCGGTGAAGGCGCGCAGCACGTGCTCAAGTTCGGCGCGCTGGGGCGCTACACGAGCCGCGATTCGCGCGTCGATTCATACAGCCTGATGGCGAGCCTGGCGCGCACCGACCGCGAGCAGGAGCCCGAGGAGATCTTCGGGCCGCACTACACCGGCGCGGCCGACAGTGTGTTCCGGGTGGTGGCACTCTCGCAGGCCGGGTCGTACGGCGCAAGCGATGTGGTGGGTGCGGCGTACGGCATGGCGGAATACCAGATGAGCGACCGGGTTAGGGTCATCGGCGGCGGCCGCTTCGAGATGCAGCGCCTCAACATCGAGGCGCAGCCCGCCTTTGGCGCGGCTGAAGTCGCGAAGCCGGTCTACCACGACTTCCTGCCGTCGCTTGCCATGAACGTCGACCTCACGGAGCGTCAGATGCTGCGCATTTCCGTGTCACAGACGTTGGCCCGACCGGAGTATCGCGAGGTGGTCCCGATCGCCAGCCGCGACGTGCTGGGTGGCGAGCAGTTCCGGGGCAACATCAACTTGCGTCGCTCGCTGATCCGGAACGCGGATGTCCGCTGGGAACTCTATCCGTCGGCCGGCGAGGTGTTGAGTGTCGCCGCGTTCGCGAAGCACTTCGTCAAGCCGATCGAGCGCGTGTATCGGGGTACGTCCGGCACGCGCGTGACGACGTTCGAGAACGCCAGGAGTGCGCTGAGCCTTGGCGCGGAGCTGGAGTTGAGGAAGAACCTCGACTTCTCGGACTGGCTCGCGCCGTGGACGGCGTTTGCGAACCTGACGGCGATGCGCAGCACGATCGACGTGGGCTCAGTAGGCGCCGGTTCGGTGCTGGCGGATCGCGCGATGGTGGGCCAGGCGCCGTACGTCATCAACACTGGACTGACATACGCGCGGAATCCAGACGGGATGTCCCTGACCGCACTCTATAATGTGGTGGGGCGGCGCATCTACGCCGCCAGCCTGCTGCCGTTGCCCAACGTGTACGAGGAAGCCCGGCAAGTGGTGGACGTCTCGGTGCGGTTCCCGCTGTTCAACGGCATGCGCGGCAAGCTGGACCTGAAGAACCTGCTCGACGCGCCGTACGAAGTAACCCAGGGCGAGGTGCAGCGCGAGTTCTACCGTGCGGGCCGCTCGTTGTCACTGGGCGTGTCGCTCGGCAAGTAATGGGACCGTTGCACATCGTGACCAGCTCGTGACGACGCGGTATTTGAATGGCGACGAGAGGGTGGTTGCGTCAGGGGTCGCAGAGTTGCTGCGCGCCAAACTCTACCTCTACCTCTTACCTCGGTTTCTCTCATGACGATCACCGCCCGCCAGTCCAGGCTCGTGTTGGGTCTCGCATCGCTCGTCGCGCTCGCGGCCTGCGACAGCACTGATCCCTTGCCGCCCAATCCCTGTGTTGTCACGCCCGGCAGTTGCGCCGCCAATCTGTCGTCGGACATCACCAGCAGCCGGACGCTGAAGAAGGACACCATCTACAACCTCACCGGCTTCGTCCACGTGACGGGTGCCGGCACGGTACTGACGATCGAGCCGGGCACGGTCATCAAGGGCACGCTCAACTCGGCGCTGTTCATCCTCCCTGGCGCGCGCATCAATGCGAACGGGACCGCGGCGGAGCCGATTGTGCTCACATCCGACCAGCCCGTGGGTAGCCGCAAGCCGGGTGATTGGGGCGGGTTGATACTCGTCGGCAAGGGCATCATCAACCGGTCCGGCACCGTGGACCTTGAAGGCACGGGTTCCAGCACCGCGAACTATGTCGTGGCGTACAGCGGCGGCGCGGACAACTCGGACAACAGCGGCACCCTGCGCTACGTGCGCGTCGAGTTTGCCGGCTTCGGCGTGGCGGCGAACCAGGAGCTGAATTCGTTCACCTTCGCGGCCATCGGCAGTGGCACGACGCTCGAGTACCTCCAGGCGCTCGGCGGGCTTGATGACGCGTACGAGTGGTTCGGCGGCGCGGTGGATGCCAAGTACCTCGTGTCGTACGAGACCGGCGACGACCACTTCGATTCTTCCGAGGGTCACACGGGGCGCAACCAGTACCTGATCGGATTTCAGTCCGTCATTCTTCAGCCGCGCGCGGGCTCCGGTGTCGTCGCGTCGGATCCGCAGGGATTCGAGGTTGACGGCTGCGGCTCGGCCAGCGGCTCGGGATGCACGTTGGGCTTCAATTCCACGCCGCTCAACACGCCGCTGTTCGCCAACTTCACCATGGTCGGCACGGGCGCCAATACGGATGTGGCCGCGACTTCAGGCGGCATCGGCATGATAATTCGGCGTGGCACCGCCGGCATGTACGTTAACGGCCTGGTTGCCCGCTGGCCACGCGCCGGCCTTAGCCTTCGCGACACCGATACGCAGACCCGATTCACGGATGGCACCGCGATCCTGCGGAACGTCTACGTTGTCGAAACGGGCACGGCCGGCACGAACGCCCCGGCGTTCGAGACCGGGACGGGTCGCTTCACCATTGACGCGACGGCCAACAACATCATCAGCGCGGCCGGCACAGTGACAGCGGCGTCGGTCCTCACGGCACTGCCCGCGACGCCAGCCAACGCGGCCGCGCTCGACTGGAGCCTGGTTGCTGCCGCCGCGCCGGCCACGGGCGGCACCGGCGCATTCACCGGCGCGCTGGCCACCAAGGGCGGCACGTTTGTCAATGGCACTGCGTACCGTGGCGCCGCGGATCCCGCAGGAACGAAATGGTGGGCTGGCTGGACCAACTACGCCCGCAACTGAGTCGCACCGCAATGACTCCACGTCGCGGCTGGATGTTGGCTGCGGCGTGGAGTGCCGCGCTTGCCTGTGGCGAGCCGCCACAGCGTCGTGCCGCGGCGACGTCAATGGCGTTGGCGGCTTCGACGGCGGCACACGGTGAGGGCGGGTCGCCGGTGTCCCTCGATTCCGCCCTCACGCTGTTTCGCACCGGGCTGCACCCCCTCAGCGAGCTGGAGAACTCGGAGCCGTCTCTCGATCTCGCCGTGGGGCGCCTGTTCCGAAGCATCGCCCGCTCGGACACGGCGGAACTCCGCGCCGTGGTGATGTCACGCCGCGAGTTCGCGTGGCTGTACTATCCCACGAGCCCATTCACGCGCGCTCCGACGAAGCAGGAGCCCGGCCTGGCCTGGTTTCTGCACGTGCAAAACAGCCAGAAGGGCGCGTCGCGCCTTCTGAGCCGATACGGAAGGCGACCGCTGACGCTCGAGCGGAACGAGTGCAAAGGGCCCGGGCGTATCGAAGGCCTGAACCGGATCTGGGACGACTGTATGCAACGCCTGGCCGTTGACGGCGACACGGTTTCCATCCGGCTCTTCGGCGGGATCTACGAGCGCCAGGGTCGCTTCAAGGTCTTCTCATACAGCAACGACCTCTAGCCGCGCGACTCGCGGCACTCGCCCGTCAGGTGGGGAAGTACATATTGATGATCGTCCCCTTGCCGACCTCGCTTTCCGCCACGACTCGGCCACGGTGAGCTTCCACGAGGTGGCGAACGATCGAGAGGCCCAGCCCCGTGCCGCCCTCGGCGCGCGAACGTGCCGCGTCCACACGGTAGAACCGCTCGAAGATCCGCGGCAGGTGCTCCGGCGCTATGCCTGCGCCGGTGTCGCGAACCCCAACCCACACGCCGGTGCCGACGGCGTCCGGCTTGGAGAACACGACCACCTCGCCGCCCTGCGACGTGTACCGTACCGCGTTCTCCACCAGGTTCGTCAGCGCCTGGCGCAGTGCCACCGGATCCGCGTTCACGGTGGATGCTCCTGCCTCCACACGCAGGGTCACGCCACGGGCCTGTGCGGTGGCGCGATACGGATTCAGCGCATCTCCGGCCGCGGTCATCACATCGACGCTGCTCGGCGTCGGCGCCCAGCCGCCGGACTCGATCTTGGACAAATCCAGAAGATCGTCCACCAGGCGATGCATACGCTCGGCGTTGGAGCGGATCGTCTCCGCGAATTGCGAGTGCTGTGCCCGCTCGGACAACTCACCGACCAGTGTTTCAGCAAACCCGCGGATCGCGGTGAGGGGCGTCTTGAGTTCGTGTGACACATTCGCCACGAAATCGCGGCGCACCGTCTCCAACCGCCGAATGCCGGTCAGGTCGTAGAATGCGAGGACGGCGCCACCAACGCCAAGGGGCCGCGCGGTGACTGCGAGGATCCGGTTGCCGACCTGTACCTCGACGCGCTCCACGACGCTGCCGCCAAGCGCGGTTTGCAGCGCATCCAGGAGCTCACGGTCGCGCGGCAACAGGTCCGCGCTGAAAGGAACGTCCGTCGTGAGGTCGAGCCATTGGCGACCCGTGCTGTTGATGCGGACGACGCGCCGTTGCGCGTCGATGGCGACGACGCCCTGGTTGAGCGACTCGATGATGGCGCCGAGCAGCACGTCTTCGGTCTCGAGCGCCTTGAGCCGGCCGTCGAGCTGTTCCGCCATGCGACGCACCGCCGAGGCCAGCTCGCCGACTTCGCCGGGCGCCGAAAGGGCGGGGCGGCGCGAGAGGTCGCCGGCGGCGATCGCGCCGGCCACGTCCTTCAGCTCGACAATCGGAGCGGTGACCTGACGCGAGAACACGGCGGCCAACGCCAGTGCGATGAGCAACGCGATCATGCCGGACAGGAGGACGTCGCGGCGCGCGCGCGCCACGATGTCGTCAAGCTCCGTGGTCCCGATCGAAACGCGCGCCACGCCGCTGCCGGTGCGGATGGCGACGTACAACTCCTCGTCGCCTTCGGACGGGCTCAGGCGTTGGGCCGAGCCTTCGCCGTCGCGTCGGGCGGCGACGACCTCGGGTCGGCTGGCGTGATTCTGGAGCGCCGCGAGTGCCGGACCGTCGAACTCGCTGTCGCCCAGTACGCGGCCGGCGCTGTCGATCAGCGTCACGCGGTGGCTCAGGGCGGTACCCGCCGCGTTGGCGAGTTGGTCCGCGTCGGCGCCGGCCAGCCACTGGAGCGCGACGACGCGCGCCTCGCGCGCCAGTTGCGAGGTGGTGAGCTGGACGAGCTGCGTCCGCAACCGCTGGCCGCTCAACACCACGGCCACCACGAGGAACACGCCGACGATGAGCAGCGCGCCGAGCAGCAGGCGCTGCGCGAGCTTCATCGGTTGGCTCTAACGGTCACCAGCTGCGCCACGCTGCATACGATAGCCAAAGCCGCGCACGGTTTCTATGAGATCCCCGGCGGCCCCGAGCTTGGAACGCAGTCGCTGCACGTGCATGTCCACGGTTCTGGTCTGGATGTCGGGCGCCGATTCCCATACGGTCTCGAGCAACTGTGCACGGCTTTGCACGCGTCCGCGGCGATCCGCCAGAGTCAGGAGCAGCTTGTACTCCGTGGCGGTGAGGTCGATCGGAGCGCCGTCCACGGAGACCGTGTGCGCATCCTTGTCGATCTCGAGGGGACCGGCGCTCAGGACGTTGCGGGCGGTTGCGGGTGTCGAGCGAGCGCGGCGCAGGATGTTGCGGACGCGGAGGACCAGCTCCTGCGGGCTGAACGGTTTGACCAGGTAGTCGTCGGCGCCGAGGGAGAGGCCCTGCACGCGGTCCGGTTCCTCTCGGCGCGCCGTCAGCATGAGGACAGGCGTGTCCGCCAGAGCGCGGTCGGCGCGGATGCGCTCGAGGACCTCGAATCCGGACAGTTCCGGCAGCATGAGGTCCAGCACGATGAGTGCCGGTTGCTCCTCGCGCGCGGCTTTGAGGGCTTCCGCGCCGTTCGCGGATGTCGACACTCTGTATCCCGCACGCGCCAGATGGTATGCCACCAAGGCGACGATATCCGGTTCGTCGTCCACCACCAGGACCCGGTCCCCCGTCTTCGGTGCTGCGACTTTTTGTGTCACGCCGATCTCACCACGAAGTTGTATCACGCGCGTGAAGATGCCGGGCACGCACCGCAGGCTACAGCATGAATCTGTTACAATCGTGTAACGTTAACCAATGAGCACCAGATTCCCGCAGTGTTTGGCGCTTGCCGCGGTCGCCGCCACGGTCGCGTGTGAAAGCTCGACGGAAATCGAGAGCAAGCTCCGGTTCAGCGGCGTCCTGAGCGGTGCCAAGGAGAAGCCGACCGCCTCGACGTCCACCGCGACCGGGCAGGCGTCCGTCGAGATCAGCTCGAACGGCACGTTGACCTACAGTGTCGCCTGGTCAGGACTGACAGGTTCGGTCACAGGAGCGCACATCCACGGCCCCGCGGACACCAGCAACACGGCCGGGGTGCTGCTCGACTTCTCGGCGCTGCCGCTGACCTCCACCGGTCAGGTGATGACGACCGCGGCGACCGGGGCGGCCAGCGGCATCGTGAACGTCAAGCCCACCGCGGTGATCACCTTCACGGTGTCCGGCGACTCGCTGGTGAAGCTGCTCAACGCCGGGCTGCTGTATGTGAACATCCACACCGCGGCCAACGCCGTCGGCGAAATCCGCGGCCAGTTCAGGAAGCAGTAGTCTGGATCGGCAGGCGCAGTGCCGCGACGGCCCCGGGCGTGTCGGCACGATTGTCCAGCGCCAGTGAGCCGCCGTGGGCTTCCGCGATCTGGCGCGACAACACCAGGCCGATGCCCGAGCCCTGCGGCTTGGTGGTGAAGAACGGGACAAACAGGTTGGCGCCGCTTTCGATTCCGGGGCCTTCGTCCTCCACGCGCATCAACAGGTCGCCGTTGTCGCGCGTCCATCGTAGCGTGACGCCCCCCTTGGTCGCGAGCGAGGCGTCCACGGCGTTACGAACCAGGTTGATCAACATCTGATCCAGCTGGTCGCCGTCCGCGCGGATGGTGACGTCCGGTCCTGTGGCGATCGTCACCGCCAGACGCGTCTCGAGCGCCACGACGCGGCGCACCCATGCGCTCACATCCAGAGGCTCCAAGCGGGGGCGGGGCAGGCCGGCAAGCTGCGCGTATGACGACATGAATCGCACCAAGGCCTCGGCCCTGCCGGCAATGACACCAAGTCCGCGGCGCAGATCCTCGTCGGCGTCCGGTGCGCGTGTGGTTCGTCCGATCACGGACTGGAGGCTGCCGGCGAGCGACTTGATGGGGGCAAGGGAGTTGTTGATCTCGTGGCTCAGCACACGCACCAGTCGTTGCCAGGCCTTGAGTTCTTCCTCGCGCAGTGTCTTGCTCAGGTCTGCCAGCACCAGCAGCGTGTGCGGCCGGCCGTCGAGCCGAAAGACTGAACGCCGAGCCTCCCACCGTCCGTGCGCGCCGGGGAAATCCATGTCGAGCGCACGCGGGGATTCGCCGTGCAGCGGCTTGATGAGTCCCAGTTGTTCGGCGGTGCGCCCCAGCAACCGTTCGGCCGGGATGTCGAGCACGCGCGCGCCGGCGCGGTTCACCAGCCGCAGGCGATCACCGTCGTCGAACGCGTAGACGGCGACGTCGATCTCCGTCATGACCGTGCGCAAGAGGTTGGATGCTTCCAGCGCGCCAAGGCGTTGCGAGCGGAGCGTTTCGCCGAGGACGTTGGCCTCGAGAAAGGCGAGGCCCAACGCGTCGTCACGGTCGGCGCCTCTGGCGCGGATGGAGTAGTCGCCTTCGCGCAACGCGCCGAGCAGGTTGGACAAAGTCTGGAGCGGACGGACGACGCGTTCCCGCAGGACGGCGGCGACCACGAGCCAGGCGACCACGACCAGCGAGCCCAGCGTCCACTGCAGCTTGCCCGAGTAGTTGCCTGCTATCAACAGCCACAGGCAGACGACCACGGCGGGCAGGCCGCCGATCAGCGCGAGCCGAAAGACCTTTCGTTCGTGCCGAGTGGCCTCAAAGTCCATACGCCGAAATTCGGCGATACAAGGCGCTTCGCGAAAGACCCAGCGCCTTGGCCGCCTGACTCACGTTGCCGGCATACCGGTCCAGTGCCTTGCGGATGAGGAGACGTTCCACGTCTTCCAGCGGCATATCCTCGATGCGCGCGGTGGCGCCGGCCGGCCGAAGCACGAGGTCCGCGGCGCGCACGGTGTCGCCGGATGCGAGCAGCACCGCCCGTTCCACCGCGTGCCCCAACTCGCGGATGTTGCCCGGCCACGAATGGTCCAGGAGCTGCTGCATGGCCGACGCGTCGAACCCGTTGAGCGTCTTGCGGTAGCGTTGCGAGTGCGCGCGCAGGAAGTGCGTCGCCAGGGGCGCGATGTCCTCGCGTCGTTCCCGCAGCGGTGGCAGGTGCAACTCGATGGTATTGAGCCGGAAGAGCAGGTCTTCGCGAAAACGTCCGGCCGCGACTTCGTCCGCGAGGTTCACATTCGTCGCCGACACCAGGCGCACATCCACTTTGCGCGATTTGGACGAACCGACGCGTTCGATCTCGCTCGTCTGCAGGACGCGCAGGAGCTTGGCTTGCTGCGCCATACCCAGGTTGCCGATTTCGTCGAGGAAGAGCGTGCCATGGTCCGCCATTTCGAAGCGACCCACGCGGTCCACCTTGGCGTCGGTGAACGCGCCGCGCACATGCCCGAACAGCTCGCTCTCGAACACGCCTTCGGACAGCCCACCCATGTTCACGGCCACGAACGCGCGCGTGGCGCGTGCCGACGACGCATGCAGCCACTGCGCCACGAGTTCCTTGCCGGTGCCGTGCTCGCCGGACACCATCACGTTGGCGTCGGACGGACCTACGCGCTCCATGAGCTGGAGTACGGGGCGCATCTTGGGCGACTCGGCGATGATCTTCGGCAGGGCATTGGCGGAGGGGCGGTGCAGCCGCGTCTCGCTCTCCAGCCGCTGGGCCTGTCGCAGGGCCCGGCCGAGCTCCACCTGCGTGCGGAGCACTGACACCAGCCGGGCGTTGTCCCAAGGTTTCTCGATGTAGTCGCGCGCGCCGCGGCGGATGGCGTCCACCGCGCCGCCGACGCTGCCCCAGGCCGTCATCACGATGACCGGCAGTGTCGGCTCGGCCAGCTGGAGCTGCGCGAGCAGTTCCAGTCCCTCGCGGCCGGACGTCGTGTCCCGGGTGTAGTTCATGTCCAGGAGCAGAGCGTCAAAGTCGCGCCGTTCCAGGACGTGCATCACGGCGCCGGGAGAATTCACGGCGTGCGTCTCAAAGCCTTCCGCTTTCAGGAGGATACGAAGGGCTTCGAGGACGTCCGGCTGATCGTCCGCGATCAGGACGGACGGAACGGTCTGATCTGTCAGCGCGTCTCCTGGTGCTCGAGCCAACCGTCCTTGAGATGGATGATGCGTCGGCCAAACTTGGCGTTCTCCGCCGAATGCGTCACCTGGACGATCGTCGTGCCGGCCTGATTCAGTTTTGTGAAGAGCTCCATGATCTCGCGCGCCTGCGACGAGTGCAGGTTGCCGGTGGGCTCGTCCGCGAGAATCAGTCGCGGTTGGGCGATCATCGCGCGAGCCACCGCTACCAGCTGCTGCTGGCCGCCCGACAACTGACGCGGGAAGAGATCCTTCTTGGCCACCATGCCGAACCGGTCCAACGCGTCGGCCACGAGCGCCTCGCGCTCAGACTTCTTCACGTTCCGGTACGACAACGGAATGTCGAGGTTCTCGGCGACGGTCAGATCGTCGATGAGGTGGTACTGCTGGAACACGAAGCCGATGTGCTTCTTGTTGAGCGCCACGCGATCCTTGGCGTTCATGCGATGCACGGGTTCACCCAGGAACGTGTATTCGCCGGCCCAGTGGTGATCGAGCATGCCAAGGATTGCGAGCAGCGTGGACTTGCCCGCGCCCGACGGCCCCATGATCGACACGAACTCGCCCGGTTGGATGTCGAACGTGACGCGGCGGAGCACGTACATCTTGCCGGCCGGCGTTTCGAACACCTTTTCCATGTCGCGAACGCTCGCGAGCGTCACGCCGGGCGGCGGCGCGGTGGGAGCCTTGATCGTGGAGTCTTTGGTTCCAAAGCCGAACATGAAACTCCGAGGGTACAGGGTACAGGGTGTAGGGTGAGGGTACAGGGTCGGTTGATTATTCCGCCCGAAGCGCCGTGAGCGGATCCACCCTGGTGGCCCTGCGCGCTGGCACGTAGCTGGCCACCAACGCCACCGTTGTAAGAAACAACGTCACGCCAACAAAACTGACAGGGTCGGTCGCGCTGACGTCGATCAGCAGGCTCTGGATCACCCGTGTCAGGCCGAGCGCGCCCACGAGGCCCAGGAGAACGCCCGCTGCGGCGAGTTTCGCACCATTGCCAACCACGAGCCGGATTACGTCGCTTGGCTGGGCGCCGAGGGCCACACGCACACCGATCTCCTGCGTGCGCTGGCTTACTCCATAGGCGATCACGCCGTAGACGCCGACGGACGCCAGCACGAGCGCGACGATGCCGAACATGGCGAACATCCAGCCGAAGAGACGCACCGACCAGAACCCCAGCTGACGCCGCTGCTCCATGGACATCATGTCGAACACGGGGATCGTCGGGTCGGAATCGTGGACGGCCTTGCGCACGGCCGCGGCGACGTGAAGCGGATCATCCAGCGTCAGGATGGTGACGCCCGTATTGCGGGTGGCCATGTGCGGATGCGGGACGGCGAACACCGCGCTGATCGGCGCGGCGTCGGACAACTCATCCACCTTGTAGTCGCGCGATACGCCGATGACGGTGAACCAACTGGCGGCGGTATCGCCGGCGATGCGAAACCGACGTCCCAGCGGATCGGCGTCCCGCCAGAACTGCCGCGCCATCGTTTCGTTGACGACCGCCACCCATGGGCTGGACCGTGCGTCCAGGTCGGTGATCGTGCGTCCGGCAATGATCGGCACGCCCAAGGTCTCGAACCAGTGCGACGTCACACCAGCCCAGCGCACGAACGGCGCGTCCGCGCGGGTGGTGAGCGGCTTGCCCTCAATCTCGAGCGCTGCGCCACCACCGCCGCCGCTCAAGGGGATGTTGTTGGACGCCGTTGCCCAAACGACTCCGGGAAGGGCTTCGATGCGACGGATCACGTCTTCGGTGCGGAATACCATGGCGCGCGCGGAATCGTAGCGCTCACCGGGCATGAAGAATCGCAGTGTCAGCAGCCGATCCACTTCGATGCCGCCGTTCTTGGTTCTCAGGTTCAGGAAGCTCTTCACGAACAACGCGGCGCCCACCAGCAGCACCAAGGACAGCGCGATCTCGCCAACGGCGAGCACCGTGCGCAAGCGATGCCGTCCGCCACCGGTGCCGCTGCCGCGGCCGCCGTCCTTGAGCGCGCCCTGAAGGTTGCCGCGAACGGCCTGCAACGCCGGCGCCATGCCGAAGATGAGTCCGGTCAGTACCGCGACCAGTACCGTATAGATCAACACCGGCCCGTCGATCTGGAAGACGATGAAATACGGCATGTCCCCTTCGGGGATGCTCGCTTTGATGACGTCCAGCAGCCAGTAGGCGATGCCGATGCCGATAGGGCATGCGATGAGCGCCAGAATCACGCTCTCGGTCAGGAGCTGTCGCACGATGCGGCCGCGGCCTGCGCCGAGAGCGGCCCTCACCGCGATCTCGCGGTTGCGGCCCGCGGCGCGTGCCAGGAGCAGGTTGGCAACGTTGGCGCACGCAATGAGCAGCACGAACGTCACGGCCCCGAACATCGCCGCGATCACCGTCTTGGTGTCCGTGTCGATGAACGTGTCGCGGATCGGCTTCACGGTCGCTCGCCACTCGCCGAGGGCTTCGGGAAAGACCTTCGCCTGGCGCTCGGAAGACGCCGCCACCTGCGCGTCCGCGGCGGACAGGTCGACGCCCGCCTTCAGCCGGCCCAGCACCATCACCTCGAATGCCTGGCGCGAATGTCCGTCCAGCAGTGGCGCGGCGGGGATCCACGCTTCTTCCTGCTCCGGGAACTTGAACCCCTGCGGCATGACGCCGATGACGGTGTGCGGCTGGCCATTCACCGGAAGCACGCGTCCGACGATGGCGCTGTCGCCGGCATAGCGCCGTTGCCACAGGCCGTAACCGAGCAGGATGACCGGGGCCGCGCCGACAACATCCTCGTCGGGCCGCATGTGCCGTCCGAGCATCGGGCGCACGCCCAACATCGGCAGCAGGTTCCAGGTCACGGCCTGCCCCTGGATGCGCACCGGTTCGTCGCCGTCAGTAATGGTGACGCTGCGGAACGTGGAGGCGGCAAGCTGGTCGAATGCCGTCGTCTGCGCCTGCAAGTCCTGGAACGTCTCGAACGGCATCGTTTGGTTGTTGAACCCACCCCGCGTCTGGTGCATGTCAAGCGAGACCAGGCGCTCGGGGTCCGCATACGGGAACGGCCGCTGGAAGACCGCATACACCGCGCCGTAGATGTTGGCGTTGAGTCCGATGCCGATGGCCAGACACACCACGCAAAGCGTCGTGAATATCGGTGCCTTCACCAGCGTCCGAATCGCAAAACGGATGTCCTGCAAGAGCTGGTCCATGTTTCCTCCAAGCCCATGGCAAAGCAGTGGCTATGGGGTGCCGTTCGGCACCCCCGGATCGACAGCGTGAGTTATGGGTTGGGCTAGCTCTTGGCGCTCAAGCCCTGGCCTTTGCGCTCTTCGACGACGCGTCCGTCAAACAGGTGGATCTCGCGGTCAGCATGCGCGGAGTAGCGCGGATCGTGCGTCACCATGCAGATCGTGGCGCCCCCGCGATGCAGGTCGCGCAGCAATTCCATCACCGCTTCACCGTTCACCGAGTCGAGGTTTCCGGTCGGCTCGTCCGCGAGCAGGATGAGCGGATCACCGGCTACGGCGCGGGCGACGGCGACGCGCTGCTGCTGACCGCCGGAAAGCTGCGCAGGGTAGTGCTTCATGCGGTGCGTCATCCCGACCTTCTCCAGCGCTTCCGTCACGCGTTTCTTGCGCTCGGCGGCGCTCAGGCCGCGATACGTGAGCGGCAGCTCGACGTTCTCGTACACCGTCAGGTCGCCGATCAGGTTGAACGCCTGAAAGATGAACCCGATTTGGCGGTTGCGGATGCGCGCGCGCTCGGCCGCGGAAAGACGCGCCACCGGCTCGCCGGCCAGCGTGTACTCGCCGTCGGACGGCGTGTCGAGCAGGCCCAGCAGCGAGAGCAGCGTGGTCTTGCCGCAGCCGGAGGGGCCCGAGATGGCGACGTACTCGCCATTCTGGATCTCAAGGTGCACTTCCTGCAACGCGTGGGTCTCGACCTCATCGGTGTAGAAGACTTTCTTGATTCCGTTCAGGTGGATGAGCGCCTTGTCGGATGCCGGCTTCGCTGGTGTCGTCATGGTTGTCCTGATGGTGGCTAGTGAGTGGACCTATCTCTTCAACCGCACTCTTTGGACCGCATCCCACTGCGACATGTCGGAGATGATGATGACGTCGCCGATGCTGAGGCCGGCCTGAACTTCAACAGTGTTCACCGACGCGCGACCAAGCTTCACGTTCTGGCGTGTCGCCTCGGAGCCATCTTCGCTGATTTTGAAAATGCCGACGGTGCTCTCGGGCGAGCCGTACGCCGGACGTCCCACGTGCAGCACGTTGGGCAGGCGCTCGAGTTCGATGGTGCCGTCCACGCTCATGTCAGCGCGAGCACCCTTGGGGAGTTCACCGTCAATGGCGACTTCCACGGTGACGGTGCCGCCCTGGGACGCCGGATCGATGCGCATCACGTGGCCGGGCACGATGCCGTTGCGCGTGTCGATGCTCGCCTTCTGGCCGACCAGTATGTCCTTGGCCTGCGTCTCGGGCACGCGGATCACGGCCTTGAGACGTCCGGGCTGCGTCACACGCGCCAGCTCCATGCCGGGGTTCACCCATTGTCCAAGCTCGAGGGTGAGGCCGCCCACCGGGCCGAGGTTCTGAAGCACGCCCGTTTCGCCGGCGACAACCCGCATCGAGCGCACGCGGTTCTGCTGCTCGCGTGCAATGGCGCCCAAACGGTCGAGCTGTTCCAGGTTGAGCTTGAGCTGCTCCTTGGCGGACGTGTCCATTTCGGCCAGCCGCTGTGCTTCGAGCTGCTGTCGGCGCTGCAGTTCCGTGACGCGGTCGCGCGCCGACGCGAGTTCATTCGCCGAAGCGAGCTTGCGCTGATCCAGTTCTTCCTGGACCCTGAGTTGTCGAACGGCGTCATCCACCTGCGTGCGAAGTGTTGCGATGAAGCCTTCCTGCGACATGCGCTGCTGCTGGATGTTCGTCCGCATCGACGCCAGTGAACTGCGCGCCTGCGACACCGTCTGCTCGGCCTGGAGCGCCTGGAGCTCGACGTCCGTGTTGCTCATTTCCACCAGCAGCGTGCCCGGCGTCACCGTGACACCCGGGCGTACCGGGAGCGCTTCGATGCGGCCAGCGGTGACCGCGGCAATGATGCGAATGCGTTCCGGGACGAGCGTGCCACCGGCGCGGACTTCGCGCACGAGTTCACCGCGACGGACGGAGTCGACCCACAGCGTTGCGTATTCGACGCTGGGCGCGGCGGGCTTGAGACCGCTTATGGCGATCGAGATCGCGGTGATAGCTGTGACGCCGACGCCCCACATGATGTACTGCTTCTTTTTAGACGGTGGTGCTCGCTTTATGTCCACGGACCTGACAGGGTGCGGGGTGCAGGGTACGGAGTGCAGGATGCGGCGTTCTGAGCACTTCGACGCTGAGTAAGACAGCCTTACCTTGAGTAAGACAGCCTTACCTATAGAAAGGGTTATGCCATGCGTCCTCTCTATATAAACCATTGTACAACAACAGCTTACCTATCTGGCATCGGCGCCGATTTGCCCACCAGCGGGATTCGGCGTCCCAATACCGGACACTCTGGTGCATTGACCAACTGGCCGGAACCGTCGAAGCTGTTGTGGTTACCAAACGTAGGACCCCGACCGCGGAGTTTCAGGGAATGATCTCACGCACTGTGAAGGGAGTCTCGATCGTGTCGGCGCTCGCGCTTGTGGTTGCAGCGCCGCTGTCGGCGCAGCTCGTGAACGGGAAATGGCAGGCGCCCGCCAAGACGGGTGGCTCTGGTGCCGGTGCTCCGCGACAAGGAGTGCAAACTCGCAACGAGACCGGTGCCGAGTCGCGCCAATCCGCGCAGGTGAACAATGGTGCCGTGCCGGTTCGCGTGATTCACGCGGTGGTGATGTCGGACGGCGGCATCTACGCGGATTTCGGATCGGGATTGGAGCCGGTACGCCGCGCGTGTCCGAGCGCCGTGTCGTCGATGCCGCTCCGCGTAGTCGGTGGCGAGCCAACGACGCAGCCCGCTCCCGGACTCCAGACCGTGCCCGGCATTCAACCGGCGCCGAACCAAGCCACCGCATCGGAACTGGCGCTGTCTCCTACGCGATCGCGCTCCCCATCGCAGGCGGCGCGGTCTTCGTGTCATTTGCGCGACCAGCGCGGTCGCGCGTTTGCGACCCGCTAGCGACTTGCGTGTATCGAGTTCCGTGACGTGCGCCGGCCGGCTCGGCGCGCTGGCCTTCGCGTTCACCGTCTTGATACCGGGCGTGATCATGGCGCAGGACTCGACCGCGGCGGCCAAGCAAACGATCCGTGTGTGCGCCAGCGGCGATGTCACGCTGGGAACCAACCTCGATACCGTCTGGGCGAAGACCGGAGCGCGCCGGTTGCGGCGGGAGTATGGACTCTCGGCCAATCCGGATTCCCTCCTTGCGCCGCTGAAAACGCTGTTCGCGGACGCCGACGTGGTGCTGGTGAACGTGGAGATGGCGATTGGCAGCGGGCCGGTGAAGAGAAAATGCACGTCGAGATCGTCCAACTGCTACATGTTTCGTGCGCCGGTGAGCGCGGCCGCCGCCATTCGCGGACTGGGGCGCGGTGAGGCGCGCGTCGTGGGTAACGTGGCCAACAACCACGCACGCGATGCGGGCAACGACGGCGTGCCGATCACGGCCGGTCACCTGCGTCGGGCCGGTGTCGCTGTGACGGGACTGGACACGCTGGCGACGCCGGTGGTTCTGGCGCGCGGCGACACGATCGGTGTTCTCGGGTTCTATACGTCCACGGAGACGCCGGATGTGCGTGACACAGTGGCTGTCCGGCGCCACGTTGCCCGTGCCGCGGAGACGTTTCGCACCGTGATCGTGACGGCGCATGTCGGAGCCGAGGGCGTGTCGGCCCAGCGCACGCGTGACAGTACCGAGTGGTTCCTGGCCTCGCGCATCGACCGCGGGAATCCCGTGGCGTTCGCGCGCGCCGCATTCGAAGGCGGGGCCGCGCTGATGGTCGGGCACGGACCGCACGTGTTGCGCGCGGCCGAGTGGCGCGGCGACGGGTTGGCATTGTACTCGCTGGCCAACCTCATCACCTACGGGCCATTCAGCGTGGCGGAGCCGTTGAACCGGGGAGCCGTGGCCTGCGCCGACATCGACGGCCGGCGAGTGACGCGGGCGGAGCTGCGGCCGACCGTGCAGCGCGCGGCGGGTGCAGTCTCCGTGGATCAGTCGCGTCGCGCAATTCGCCTGGTGGATTCGCTGAGCGCGCTGGATTTTCCGGCGACCGGAGCGCGGGTTCTGCCAAGCGGGGAGATCGTTCGGCGACCGAGGTCCTGAAACGAGAGAGGAGCCCGGATTTCTCCGGACTCCTCTCTGTCTTCAAGCGCGAGTTGCTATTTCGGATCCAGCGACCGGCCGATTCTGGTTGACGCGCCCATCAGGTGCACCTGCGTCGCGCGGTCACCCGCGTTTGCCATCACCCGCTTGATCTCGTCGTTCAGCGCCACGAGCTGAGCGCGGATGTTTGACTTGGCGTCTTCCGAGAGCGGCGTTGGCGCGGCGGCGCCACCAAAGCCGCCACCACCCCCGCCAGGGGCGGCAGGCGCAGCCGGCGGCGGATTGAGCTTGCGATCCATGGTCGTGATGTAGTCGTTCTGGAGTTCTCGGCGGTACACGTCAATCACCGGACGGGCGGTCGCCAGTTCCTCGAACACTCCTTTGCGCACGTCGTCGAGCATCGTGGCCAGCGAGTACACGGCATTCCTGTCCGCCGCCGTGCCCTCCCACTCGATCAACCGGTTCATGCGCTGGTCGTCGAGCACGGCGTTCAATGAACGCGACTGTGCGCCGTTGATGCGGGCGATCATGCCGGCCGCCTCGATACGCGCGCCGATCTCCGGCTTGATGAGGTACGTCGGTGTGCGGAAGACGTTTTCGTTGAGAAACTTGATGGCGTCCGCCTGGCGGGCCCTGGACACCGGCACGTACACCGGGCCGGGCTGGCTGCCGGTCTTGTACTGCACCAAGCCGCCGCCGACCAGCGTCGTGACGTGCGCTGCTTCGTTGGACCACTGGCCAACCGTGCGGTTGTACAACTCGGCCAGGTCGTCGTTGTCGTCAAACGGAGACACCGCGGCCGATGGGATGTAGCTCATCACCCGCTGGATGTTCTTGAAGCCGAGTCCGCTGGATTTCACCGGATCGGCATCGCCGACGGCTTCGCTCTGCGTTCCGGTTCCGCCGAACGCGTTGTTCGCCGAGAAGCGGTACCACGGAATCGTGTCCTGCATCCGCGACCAGGCATTGAGCGTGGCCCGTTCATCGTCCGACGTCTTGGCGTTCGGGATCGGCTTGTAGCCCCACATGATTGCGTACTTGTCGTACGGCCCGACTTTCGGAGTCAGGTGCGCGAGGGCGATGCCGTCTTCCGGCTGCGCCACGTAGTTGAAGCGCGAGTAGTCCATGATGCTCGGGCTGTGCCCCATGCGGGCCGTCCACGTCTTGCTGCGGACGCTGTCAGCCGGATACGTCGAACTGCCGATCTGGTCATGCTGCAGGCCCAGCGTGTGGCCGATTTCGTGCGCCACGACGAACTGCACCAAGCGGCCCATGAGCGAATCGGGGAACGGCAGCTTGCGCGCGCGCGGATCCAGCGGCGAAACCTGCGTGAAGTACCAGGAGCGCTGCAGGTTCATGATGTTGTGGAACATCCGCACGGACCCGTTGAGGATCTCACCGGTGCGCGGGTCATGCACGTGTGGACCCACGGCGTTCTCCGTGGTGGAGGGCAACCAGCGGATCATCGTGTGTCGAACATCTTCCGGCGCCCATTCGGGATCGTTGGCCGGCTGATCTGCGGCGACGATTCCGTCCTTGAAACCGGCGGCTTCGAACGCGGGTTGCCATTCGACGATGCCGGCGCGGACCCACTTCTTCAGCCATTCAGGCGTGTCGCGGTCCACGTGATACGTGATCGGCTTCTTTGGATAGCAGAGATTGCCGGACCGGCGTTGGCTGCATTCCAGGCGATAGCGCGTGATGAACTGGCGTCCCGCGGAACGGTGTTCGGGGGTGCCGAAATCCGTCAGGGACATGCTGAAGAAACCGACGCGCTCGTCGAAGCGACGAGGCAGCATCGGCTGCTCTGGCAAGCGGACGATGCTCCAGTGGCCTACGGCGCTCACCACGCGGGGGGCCGCCGCCGCGCCGCCACCGCCACCGCCTCCACCAGCGGCGGGGGCCGCCGCTGCTGTTCCGGTCTGCGTGGCCTCGATCTCGATGTTGTCCGGGAACGCCAAGCCCTGCTCGATGAACGAGCGGGTCGCGTCTACCGTCTGGGCCCCCGTGCCGGGAAGCGCCTTGAGCTCCTGGACGCTGGTCGTGAAGAGGCGCGTGGCATCAATGACCGCCGCGCTATCCGCGCCGTACGACTCGACGGGGAACGACGCGATGATCGGCGAGTAGTTGGAGTTCTGGACGGCGCGAGCGACGGATGCCGAGGTGTCGCTCGACACGATGACATTCGTCGGTGACCGCAGCAGGATGCGGTTGCCGCGACGCTCCCACACGAGAGTGCGATTCAGGAACTGGTCGCCGCCGTAACTGGGCTGGGCCACCGGGCCGGCGGGGCCGCCTCCGCCACCGCCACCGCCCACGGGTGCCGGCGCCTTCGCGTATCGACCGACGACAACTTGTTCCTTGTTCAGTTCCTTGGCGGGGATTTCGAAGTACAGCCGGTCACCGACGATGTGAACGCCGAAGAGGCCGCGTTTTGTCTTGGCGTCCGGCGTGATCACGCGGTTGTACGGACGCGGCGCACGGGCAGCGCCGGGCGCTGCTCCGCCGGCTCGACCCGACGTATCGGGTGGTTCGCCCCCCTGTGCCGCCGCGACGGTCGCGACGGTGGCGAGGGCAGATACGGCGAGGAACAGCGCGCGGGACTGTCTCATGGCTGACCGTGGCAAAGGGAAGGAGGAAATCAGCGGAGGCCCAACAGCTTGTGCGTCTGCAGACTGAGCCGCCAGCGGGGGTGATTCAAGCAGTATTGTACGGTTCGCCGCGTATTCTCTGCGAGAGCCGGTCCGTCCATCGGTTGGAGCGAAAAGTGACGGAACCCAAGGTGGGTGAAGCGCTCCGGCTGTGCTGCCGGTTCGCTCTGTGGGTATACGAGCTTGAGCTCATCGCCGTCGGTCAACACGACGGGTGCGTCCGCCTTGGGGCTCACGCACAGCCAGTCGATGCCGGCCGGCGCCGCCTGTGTGCCGTTGGTCTCGACGCCCAGTTCGAAGCCGGCTGCGTGAAAAGCGTCAATCAAGGGCGCGTCGAGCTGAAGCAGGGGTTCGCCGCCCGTGCAGACGACGTATTTGGCCGCATTGTCCCGCGCAGGCCAGGCAGCGGCGACCTTCGCCGCCAGTTCCTCGGCCGTCGCGAACCTGCCTCCGTCCGGACCGACACCGGCGAAGTCCGTGTCGCAGAACTTGCAGATCGCACGGTCGCGGTCTTGCTCGTGGCCGGTCCAAAGATTGCAGCCGGTGAAGCGGCAGAACACTGCCGGCCTGCCGGTCTGCACGCCTTCGCCTTGCAGGGTATAGAAGATCTCCTTCACCGCGTACATCGGTTGTCGGCCTCAGGGTGCAGGGTGCGGCGTCGCGGTGCGGGGCGCAGGGTACTCCAATGGATCTTTCAGGCCGGCCTCGCTGAACCCTTTCGTGCGCAGTCGGCAGGCGTCGCATTCGCCGCAGGGTGCGCCGGTCGGTGAGGGGTCGTAACAGCTTGTCGTTTGCGCGTAGTCGACGCCGAGGGAGACGCCGAGTTTGATGATCTCGGCCTTCGACTTCTGGATGAGCGGGGCTCGGATTCGCGCAGGATTGCCCTCGACGCCCGCGCGTGTTGCGAGCGCCGCCATCTTCTCAAACGCCTCCACGTACGCCGGCCGGCAATCTGGATAGCCCGAGTAATCCAGGGCGTTCACACCTATATAGATGTCCCGAGCACCCAGCACCTCCGACCAGGCGGTCGCGTAGGCCAGGAAAATGGTATTGCGGGCCGGCACGTAGGTCAGCGGAATAGCGCCGGCGCTGGCGCTGGCCTTGGGAACCGGAATGTCCGCGGTGAGGGCCGAACCGCCGAACACGCGCAGGTCGATTTCCACGATCACGTGGTCCGCCACGCGTGCCGCCTTGGCGATGCGTCGTGCCGCTTCCACCTCAACGGCGTGTCGCTGACCGTACGCGAACGTCATCGCGTACAACTCGTGCCCGTCCTGGCGCGCGACGGCCAGCGCGGTCGTGGAATCCAGTCCGCCGCTCAACAGCACCACCGCTCGGCTCATCGCAACGCCTGATCCAGATCCTCGATGATGTCGTCGGCGTGCTCCAGTCCCACGGAGACGCGCAGGAGGTTCTCCGGCGCCAGTGTGTCAGGCCCTTCCACGGACTGGCGGTGCTCAATGAGAGTCTCTGTGCCGCCAAGGCTTGTGGCGCGGGTGATGATCTTGAGCTTGTTGGTCATGCCGACCGCGGCGTCCTTTCCGCCGCGCACCTGGAGCGACAACATGGCGCCGGGGCCTGACATCTGGCGCTTGGCGACGTCGTACGCGTGATGCGACTTGAGGCCGGGGTAGTGCACCACCTCGACCTTCTTGTGCGCCGCGAGGAACTCGGCCACTTGCTTGGCATTCTCGGTCTGGGCGCGAACGCGCGTGGGGAGCGTGCGAATACCCCGATGCGTGAGCCAGCATTCGAACGGTGACGGCACGGCTCCGGCCGAGGCCTGCACTGCGCGCGTCCTGGCGAACAGTGCGTGGCCTTCCTCGCGGGCGACGAGCGCGCCGCCCAGCACGTCGCTGTGCCCGCCCAGGTACTTGGTGGTGGAGTGCATCACGATGTCGGCGCCGAGTTCGAGAGGGCGCTGCAGCACCGGCGTTGCCCATGTGTTGTCGACCACGACCCACGCGCCGGCCTGCCTGGCAACCTTGGCGACCGCGGCGATATCGACGACGCGGACCAGCGGATTCGAGGGCGTCTCGATCCACACCACCTTCGTCTGCTTGGTAATGGCGCGCTCGACGTTGGCGACATCGGACATGTCAATGGCCGAGTATCGCAGATTCCAGTGTCCAAAGACGTCGCGAACGATCTTGATCGATCCGTAGTACGCATCGCGCGGGAGCAGCACGTGGTCGCCTGGCCCGAGTGACTGGAAGACCGCCGTGGTCGCCGCGGATCCGGACGCGAAGCAGGCGGCCGCGCCGCCGCCTTCGAGTTGTGCCAGACATGCTTCGAGCGCCTGCCGGTTGGGGTTCGCGTAGCGCGAGTAGATCGAGCCGCCCCGGAAGCTCAGGTCCGGTTCGCGCTCGAAGGTGGTGGACAGATGGATCGGGGGAGTGACGGCGCCGGTGGCTGGATCGGGCGCGTGGCCGGCGTGGACGGCGATGGTTTCGAGGCGCATTCAGGAAAGATGGGTCATCCCGGTATCGCGGGCTGCTGCTGTGTGAGGCAATGCAGGGTGCCGAGTCCCCACACGAGGTCCACGGAGTGAATCCCGACAATCTCGCGGTCCGGCATCAGCTCGGCGAGCGTGGTGAGCGCCACGCGATCGTTGCGATCATTGAAAGTCGGCATGATCACGACGCCGTTGGCGATGTAGAAATTCGCGTAGCTCGCCGGCAATCGTTGCCCCTTCATTTCCACCGCACGCGGATAAGGGAGCTTCACCACGCGCAGTCCGGCGAGTTCCAGGCGACGGAGGTTGTCCGCCGAACGCCTGTGGTTCTCGTCGGCGTGGTCCTCTTCGTACGCGAGGACCACCACGCCCGGTGCCACGAAGCGAGCGACGTCATCCACATGCCCGTGCGTATCGTCGCCGACGCAGCCCTCGCCGAGCCAGATCGTCTTGCGAATGCCGAGCCATTCGGCGAAAACGGACTCGTACTGCTGGCGAGTCACCCCCGGGTTGCGGCACTGCACCTTGGACAGGAGGCACTCCTCGGTCG
>ERZ1292623.630-Hain-H51-01um-R1-630-length-37014-cov-20_pt1 | contig 37014 bp, 40 predicted proteins | sample MGYA00564398_ERZ1292623 | MGnify/ENA primary metagenome ERZ1292623 (study PRJEB36523, sample SAMEA6512633) | groundwater metagenome | collected 2019-01-07 | study: AquaDiva: Metagenomics assemblies of 32 groundwater samples
AATTCCAACAATTCACGAGTTTCGCACATTTGTCATTCCGCGCTTGACACGGAATCCATACAAATAATTATTGGTATAGATTCCCGCTTTCGCGGGAATGACATTGGGAAGAACTGAATACTTACGTTTTCTTAGCTTCTTATTTTTAGAAATATTGTAGAGCACTGCTTCAACATGTTTACAAGTGCCGAGCATATTGGTTTTAAAATCCATACATGTGCAAAAATTTGGTCCTGGTTTGTTGCTTCTGAGAGCCACTTTATATATTCCGCGACTTACAGGATTTTCTACAGTATAATCTGCAAAGACTGGGTGTTCTCCATCGAGATATTGAATAATAAACAAGGGTTGTTTTTCTGCAATGAATTGCTTACGTAATTCTTTTTGCCATTCAGCGATGGAGAGATGAGGAGGTTTTTTGTAATACGAAATTGTGGTTTTCTTTTGTTTCATAAACGTGATTTGCATTGTATAATAATATACTCAAAACATTCAATAATCAGTAAAACATCTGAAAAACCCGACAATGTCAACTTCTACCTCAACCGTCACCGCATCCAACCCCACAACCGCAGAGGAGTTAACTTTGGCAAGCATAGGTTAATAATACCATTTTTAGAGAAAGTAGGTATCTAAAGCCTAGAGGGTTTCACCTGTGAACGTGAACTGCTAATTCCCGCCGCTTGGGGAAGAGAGGATGCCAGTTGTGGATAACTTTAAGTCATTTGTCTCTTTGGGTTCAAATAGAAAGATAAATTCTTCTCACGTTTTTCTATGTCATTAAACAAGAGTAGTGCTTGACATCTCTACTTCTCTCTGGTAATATAGAGAAGATGAACGCTGAACAAAAACAAAAGATAAGTGTATACCTTAGAAATCAACTATCCCAAGCTGAAAATAGACTAAGCGCTCTTACTATGGATAGGGAAAGAAAACCATTATTAAAGAGGAGCGCTGCATTGATCTTAGAGAAATACGTAAGAAATTTTTCCCAATATGGAAAAGAACCAAGATGGGTAGCTATTCCAGGGTTAAGAGGAGCTGGAAAAACTACTCTTCTTGCTCAGATTTACACTGGGTTAAGTTGTGCTTATAATCATAAACTCTATATTTCGCTGGATGAAGCAAAAAAAGTCTTAGGAGTAAGTCTTAATGACATTCTTGTTGCATATGAAGAGGTATTAGGGATGCCTTTTGAGAACTTAAAGAGTCCTATTTATTTGTTTATAGATGAGGTTCAATATGAAGAAAACTGGGGATTAGTTTTAAAAAGTATATATGATAGAAGTAAAAATATTTTTATTTTTTGCACAGGCTCTTCAGCTCTATCTCTGCAATTTAATCCCGATATATCCAGAAGATTAGTTTTAGAAAAATTATACCCAATGTCTTTTACTGAATATATGTTATTAAAAGACAGAAAATACCAAATATCTGGATTAGGAAGAGCAATAAAAAATGCTCTATTTAATTCAGGTTCTGCAAAAAGATTATATGAAACTTTAAAAAGTGTAGAAAATGGAGTTAGCAGATACTGGGTCGATGTGAACAGATTTGAAATTGATAATTATTTAAAGTATGGAACTCTCCCTTTTGCATTACAATATTCCGAAGAATCTTTAATTTATTCACAGGTTGAACAAACTTTGTCAAACATTATTAGCAGAGACATCCCACAGATGAGTAAATTTGACAGTGCTACTCTGTCAAAAATGAACCAAATCCTATATTCTGTTGCAAGCTCCAGTACTACTAGTCTGACCTCCTTAGCTAAGACATTTGAAATGTCTATAAGTACCCTATTAAACATTTTTGAAGTTTTTGAAAAATCTGAAGTGTTACTAAGAATCTATCCTCACGGTTCTCATTTTGGACAAGTAAAAAAACCATCAAAATATTTATTTGTATCCTCAGCTTATAGAAACATGTTTTTTAATTTGATCGGAAGCATATATAGTTACGATAATTACAAAGGGTTTTTACTTGAAGATATTGTTGGTTTATACTTATATAGAATTTTAGGTTTAAGATTCGGTGTAAGTCTTACATACGATAGTTCAGAAGGAGGAGCAGATTTTATTGTTACACTTGAGGGCAAGAAGATTGTAATTGAGACAGGTTATGGAGAGAAAAATTTTAATCAAGTTGAGTCAACTCGGAATAGAATAAAAGGTACCTATGGCATATCTGTGTCCTCATCCGAATTATCTATCGATGAAAATAAACAATGTGTTTCTCTACCAATAAACTATTTCCTTCTAATGTGAAGCCAAAGAAAATGGAATGGCTGTACAATATTCTGATTTTAGTTTTTTGATTGAAAATTCTGACAAAGTTTGAAGGAGAACCAAAGTATGACAAGTAATCTACCTACTCAATTTATTCTTTCAAGAAAGCCGAAGCAATATCTCAAACAGGGGCTGACTCATTGTGGCATGTATTCCATAAAAGCGATTTTGAGTGCTTACGAAAAAGACATAAAGAACCACCCCAAAGAGTACCATACGAATTGGATAGGGCAGCATTTATTTAGTTTTGCCATTGGGAAAAGGTATCATGAAAAGATACTTGAATTCCATGGTTTGAAAGCGCAAGGAGGTACAGCAAAGAATCTTTCCGACGATGAAAAGATAGCGCTAATCAAAACTCTCCTTTCCCAAGACAATCCTGTGATGGCCCGAATTGGAAACGGATACTTAAGCTGTACATACAGTCCAATCATTGGCAAGGTTATTTCCCACTGGATTACTTTATGGGGGTACGACGACGCGAAGAAACTTTTTTACGTTTACGATCCAGGTTTGCCAAAAAAGTGTTGGGATAATACCTTACCCGTCGGGAATACCACCAGAACATACAATGAAATACTGCGCGACTGGAACTTTGGGAACAAACCGTGGCACTGTCTTTCGTGGAATACATCTAGCGAGCCCTATTTGTATATTCAAGTTAAGTCTAATAATGCTAAAAAAGATTTAAGTATAGAAAATATATGATTATTGATTCATATACATAATTACAAAGAAAGGGGTAAGATTTTTACAGCGCGCATTCTATTTTTTACACAGACGTAGGAGTTCAGGAGTTGTCAAATAACATGTCATCTCGAGCGTAAGCGAGAGATCCCATGGGATTTCTCAGTCGCTTCTCTCCTTCGAAATGACAACCCTTTGTCAAATCCTGAACTCCTACACACAGACATCTTGACAACTCTAAAAGAATAGGATATATTTAGGTATAAATAAGGTAAAATATGAATACTTTACAGGTACAACTAAAAATTAGTCTCTCAGAGCAGCTTAAAGACCTACTTGAATCAAAAGCAGCCAGGCTTGGTGTGCCAATAACTCAGTTTGTGAAACACCTAATTATTAAGGAAGTAGAAGACGAGGAGTACCCTACATTTCAAATGTCGAAGCGTTCTGAAAAAAGATTAAAAGAAGCAATGAAACAGATAGATCATGCAGTTAAAGTAGATGATGTTCGTGAGTACTTCAGGAAGTTATAAATCATGGATATTAAGCTTTCTCCTTTAGTTGATAAAGAACTTGCAAAAATAAAACAAAAAGATAAAAAACTTTCTGATAAGATAAACAAGCAGTTATCTCTTTTTACTACGAATTCCAAGCATCCGTCTTTAAGGCTCCACAAGCTTAGTGGTAGTACTGATGATATTTGGAGCATATCAATCACTATGAGAATTCGTATGTTGTATAAATTACTAGAAGGCGATACAGCCTACTTTTTTGATATTGGCACACATGATGAGGTATATAGGAAGTAAGCAGTAAAACAAAAAACTTTTTTCAAAAGTTCCGCATCAAGCTCCACAACTGCAGAGGAATTGACTTTGGCCAACATGAGCTAATAATATCATGTTAATAATTAAAGTGCGATCACAATACCTAAGTTGTTTTACGTCTTATAGTTTGCTATAATAGCTTTTATGACTGGGTCATAATTGTCATTTCGAGCTTGCCGAGAAATCTCCTTCAACGAGATTCCTCGACTCGCTCACGCTCGCTCGGAATGACAAATGGGTATTTATGTCTCAGTCACAATAGCTTTTATTGTGAGTAAAGAAGTATATACGGGAGTTAGAGGGATTGACGTTACAACTGCTGGTTTTATACATGATCCCAAAAGGGCGTTTGAAATTACCAATGAATTAAATAATAACCAGCCAAAAGATAAATGGATGGAAATAGAGGTTTATCCTATTTTAGATAAAAAACCGCTTGCCTTACTAAACGTTTTTACAAAAAGAGTCAAAAGACTGCCTCCAACACCTGAGGGCGTAACGGTTAAGCAAATCTTTGCATGGCAAAAAGAATTACCAAATACAAAGGTAATTAGAGTTCATTTGCCATTTGCCTATGATGTGCCCGATCTTTGGTGTCGAGCTCTTGGTGACCTTAAAAATCCACGCCATTTCCTCTGGATGTATGCATTAGGTGCTGCAGTTAATAAGAAGGGAATTGAGCTTGCACAAAAACTAGAGGAATTACAAGATAGGGAAGTTGGTATTAGTGCCCACACAAATATTATTAAGGGTTTTTCTAGGGATGGAAAGCTTGAAGAGGTCAAGTCTACTGTTTCTGGTTCTATTTTGGTTGAAAGTTCTGGGAGGGCTAAATCATCTATTATAAAAGATATGAGGTATTTTTGTGATCCAGCTATGGTGGCAAGTATTGCAGAAAAATTTAACTTAGATGGTATTTTGTTTGGAGTGGATCATGCAATTACAGAAGGAGTTGATGTTGAGGCAGCCATAGAAAACCCGATTGTAAAACGAACCATCCAAGCAATGCATATATCAGGACCTCATCATGATTTAATTGGAGTTGGAGATGAGAGATTGATAAATTTCTTACGGATATTAGGAGAGATAGAATTTCCACATGATGTAAGAGTTGCTATAGATTATGACCCTAGAAAGATTAAAAAACAGAGTACCTCGGTTCAATTAGAGACAGTAAGATATGCTCGAGATTTCATACTTAACCATCAAAACAAAAGATAAATTTTTTCAAAATGTTGGATTATGGAAGAAAGATTTTTTAATTTGAATGAAGAGCACATTTTTGCAGCTGAACGTAAGCGTACCCGAGGTTTTGTAAAAGAAGCGGCAGATGATATGCGGCCCGCTATTGATTTTCCCATAAATAGGTTTAATGATTTAACTGATGAAGAGAAGAAAATGGAAATGATGGCTACAAGAATTTACGTTGTCGCAAACACAAGCGAGGCAAATCGCGGTTGGAAAGCTTCTACAGTTGCTCATCATTTAGAGCAAGCAAAAGAAGCAATTGAGACTATTTATAGAAATTCCCAAGTACAAGTAGCTGCGCACGAGCTTAATGAGGACACAAGAGGAAATCCTTATGAATACCATACGGAAATGGCAAGGGATGAAATTCGTTATACTCTTGTCCTTGCTGCGCTAACAGGAAATACGGCATTACTTGATGCAGCAATTGAGAGAATGGATAGTATTATCACAAATGCGGGAGAACCAACAGCAAAGACACTTGCCGTATTTGAAAAAGCTCGCATGGGACATGGTTCGTCACCAACACAGGATACATTTAAAACATTGAAGGAAAGCTACAATGAAGCAAGACAGGCATCAGCAGAAGAAAAAAGATGGGAAAGGGTTGCCACTATTTCTTCCTGGTATGCTATTGATGTGGCAAAAAGAGGTCATTTTATTGAAGCGATTAAAGGAGTAGGGGGTTTTACAAAAGCGGCAATAAACGATAACTCTACTGCCACGATATTGCCAAGACAAATTATAAGAGAAGTTACGGGACATATGCGTCATTGGGCCTGGCATAGAACTGCCCCTAAAGGGACAGACTATTCCGATCTTAAACTCCCTTAAAACTAAAATTTGTTGTAAAATCTTAATAGACAAGATATGAAAAAGAGAAAATAAACTATTAACATAACATTATGGATGAAGATATTAAGAAGAGATTTGATGATCTCGAAAAGCATGTAAAGACATTAGAAGAAACATTTTCTGCGACGTCTCTTTTTACTTGATATCGCCATTCTTTCAAATCGTAGGGCTCTACTATTTTAAACTAGACTAATCCCCCCCGCCACTTGGGGCGGGGAGGATGTCATTAGAAGAACCAGTCTTAGTATGAGGTGGTGAAAGAGGACATTATCATATTGCTGTTACACCCGAAACGTTGTTCTTGCAAATTTAAATTAAAGATGTTAATCTTGAACCGTGAATTCTTACCGCAGAATCCTAAATTTAATAGTATTAGTGGTAATTCTAATAATAGTAGGGCTTGTTTTATCTAAATATGTTCCATATACCCCTTCCAAAGTTACTGTCCCCACATCTCTAGCTGACCGTAAAGACGTCCCAGAGATGGCAGATATTCTAGATCCTAGTAATCAGGAAAAAAGACTGAAGGCTGCAAGGAAATTGGTTGAGAGAGTTGATGTGGAACAGGCTTTGGAAATTTTAGAACATTCTGCCCTGCCGCATACAGGAGAAGGTCATTTGGTTGTGCACCAAATTGGCTTTTATGCCTACAGAAAATATGGCGCGGATTCAATCTTAAAATGCAAAGATTATTTTTTGTATGCTTGTTACCATGGGACAATAATTGAGGCAGCATCCGATGGGGGTTTTGAGGCGATCAAAAAGATGACGGATATATGCAAAGCATCTCCCGTTAGATATTTCCAATGCGTTCATGCCGCAGGACACGCAATCATGGCTATGTGGAATTATGATTTACCAAAGGCATTAGAAACTTGTGATTCTCTGTACGAAAAAGAAACTCAATTTCCGGAGGCTTTATCATCTTGCCATAACGGCGCTTTTATGGAAAATCTTTTCGGGGTACACGATTGGGGTACAAATAAAGTAGCTAAAAGAGACTGGCTATCTGATGATCCGTATTTTCCCTGTAATTATTTTGGCGAAAGATATCAAAGAGGATGCTGGCTCAACCAGGCAGCCAGGATTTATCAAATGAATAACGGAGATATGGTGAAGACTTCGCAGCTTTGCCAAGAAGTTGAAAATTCGGAATATGTGGCATGGTGCATGGATAATGTGGCAAGACAAATCCATCCTTTAACGCTGGGTGATCCTGCCAAGTCATTTGCGCTTTGTAAAGATGCAGGAGCTGACTGGTACGATAATTGCTTGGTTGTAAATGCCGGGTCATTTTACTCTGTTGGAGGAAGAGACCAGGCAATATTTATCTGCCAAAATGTTCCCGTGCATTTAAAAAACGAATGTTACCAAAGAGTAATTGAGCAAATTGTCTCAGACCCAATTGACGTGAGACAAAAACAGATTCTTTGCCAAAAAATTGATCAGCCATTTAACAGTCAATGTCTATCTGGCGTTAATTCTTTAAAAAATTTTTAAAATGCCTCGGGTCTTCGATAATAACAGTGGGTAAGATTTCGATGGTGAATGTCTATAGACCCTACCCGATTTTTAGAGCGCAGGATTGCTTTTTATTTGTAAACTTACTATACTGTTTTTACGAAAAAACAAGATGAAAAAAATCTATCCTAAACCATAACGCCTATATCTTAAGCTCTTTATAAGCGAAAGGTTTTCTCTTTATATGAAAGTTTATCTTGGAACCGACCATGCGGGCTTTGATTTAAAGGAGATAATAAAATCTTATTTAAAAGAAAATGGCTACGATGTTATGGATTGTGGCGCATTCAGTTTTGATAAAAACGATGATTATCCAGATTTTATTGCCAAGGCAGGAGAAAAAGTTTCTAGAGATTCTTCTTCTAAAGGAATTGTATTTGGAAAATCAGGAGCTGGCGAATGCATTGTTGCAAACAAAATAAAAGGAATACGAGCAATATTAGGATTTAATAAGAAAAATGTCGAGTTATCTCGTCTTCACAATGATGCTAATGTACTCTCTCTAGGTAGTACTTTTGTAAATGGGGAGTCAGCAAAAGAATTGATTAAACTCTTCTTGGAAACACCATTTTCCAACAAGGAAAGGCATAAAAGAAGAATAGGGAAGATTAAAAAGATTGAAGATGAGACTAATTAAGAATTTTGATCAGCTAGCATTTACTCCCCAAAGAAAAATAGTTTTGGAAATAATTGAGGAAGGTTTTGCTTCTATGCAACCAGCAAAAATAATAAACAAAAATTTTTCCATCAAAGACAATAAGCTTATAATTCAACATGAAAAAATTGACCTCTTAGATTTTAAAAGAATATTTTTACTTGGTTTTGGCAAGGGATCTTCGGGAATTTCAAAACAACTGGAAAGCATACTTGGTAATTACTTAACCCAAGGTTGTGTTATTGATGTTGTACAAAACCGCTTTTCAAAAATAGAATTTACATTAGGCACCCACCCTTTACCTTCTAGGGCAAATGTTCTATTTACTAAAAATGTTTTAAACAAGTTAAGTAACCTTACAGAAAGAGATTTGGTAATTGTAGTAATAGCTGGTGGGGGATCGGCGCTGTTTGTTGACCCGTATAGAATAAGTTTAGAAAAACTAATAGAGGTCAACAAAAGCCTACTAAGAAGCGGAGCAAATATTAGTGAAATGAATATTGTTAGAAAACACTTATCAAAAGTCAAAGGCGGAGGGCTAGCCAAACACCTCTATCCGGCCATGATAGTAAGCCTTATTGTCTCTGATGTTCCGGGAAATGATCTTTCGGTTGTAGCATCAGGCCCAACGGTAAAAGACTCATCCACCAAAACCGAGGCATTCAATATACTTCATACATACAATCTTTGGGACAAACTCAATTTATCCCAAAATGATTTTTTAGAAACACCCAAAAAAGATAAATATTTTGAAAACGTTACTAATATTTTAATTTTGAGTAATAAAACAGCACTTTTGGCAATGCAGCAAAAAGCAAAAGAGCTTGGATTTAATACAATTATTCTTTCTGATAAATTTCAAGGGGAAGCGAAATTTGTTGGAAAAGAACTAATTGAAAAAACTCCTCCCCATACAATACTTGTAGTAGGAGGAGAAACAACTGTCAAGGTCAAAGGGTTAGGGGAAGGTGGCAGAAACCAAGAAGTAATATTAGGAACACTGTCTTATCTGACTCAAGACACTGTAATTGCTTCTTTTGATTCCGATGGCTGGGATAATTCATATTTTGCTGGGGCTATAGGAGATTTTCAAACCATTGATAAAGCTCAAAAACTTCATCTTAACATTCAAGAATTCCAAGAAACAAACAATGTTCTTCCTTTTTTCGAAAAAGTTGGGGATGGGATCGTAACAGGCAAACTTCCTTCTAATGTATCGGATTTAATGGTTGTTTTGAGAGAATGAAAGTGCGCATGAAATTATTTCCGTACTGCTGCCACAGCTTTTTGTGCTATAATAGATAAATGCCAGCAAGAAAAGAGGTTAAATCAGCAAAAAAAGAAAATTATAATCAAATATTTTTTCAACTTCTTAAAACACCTAAGGTTTTTATTCCTCTTATAACTGTTGTTATTTTTGGTCTTTTATTTTCTTTCAAAGGACTATTTATTGTTGCCTTAGTTAATGGACAGCCTATCAGTAGAATTGCAGTTATTCAGACACTTGAGAAAAGGGATGGCAAACAAGCATTAACTTCGTTTATTACTCAAGCACTTATTTTACAGGAGGCACAAAAAAGAAATATAGATGTAAGCACAGCAGAGATAAATGATTTGACCAAAAAAATTCAAGATGATCTTAAAAAGCAAGGACAAAGTCTTGATCAAGCACTATCTACTCAAGGAATGACCAGAAAAGATTTAGAAGACCAACTAAGAATCCGAAAATTAGTTGAAAAGATGTTATCAAAAGATGTAAAAGTAACAGATAAAGAAGTAAATGATTATATAGAAAAAAATAAAGCAACCATCCCGCAAGACATGAAACCCGACGAGGTTAAAAAGACTGCGCGCGAGCAATTAGAGCAGCAAAAATTAGCACAAAAAGCACAATCTTTTATAGAGAGTTTGCAATCAAAAGCAAAAATTAATTACTTCGTAAACTACTAAATTTAGTCGATCAAGGTCGAATTAATTTCGTAAGTATTCAGTTGTTCCCAATGTCATTCCCGCGAAAGCGGGAATCTAGTCCTCGATCTAGTCGAGGATCAGTCAAGCTGAGAATGACAATGTGCTGGGAAGAACTGAATAGATACTAAAATTCGGCTTGACGGATAAGGGTTTGTAGTGTACAATCTCGACCATGACTACAACAAGCGCAACAACTGTTAAAAAGACAACAAGGGCAAGAAAAACAATAGTTTCTTCTGAGACAACTCCTGCTCCTAAACCAGTTTCTCCTTTGGTAAAAAATCTTAAAGCTTACGAGAACATTTTTGCTGATTTGCTGCATGCAATCAACGACTCGAAAGAGGAATTCATGAGTCTTCAAAGGCAGATAGACGAAGTAAGAGAATCTTGGAGTAAAGAGCAGCAGAATCACGATAATGCAATTTTTGAGCGAAACCAGCAAGAAGAGATTGCGAGAAAGCGCGAGAAGGAAACTTATGAGTATGAAACAGCTTTGGCTCGCAAGAAGGCAGAGGATGAGTTTGCCGAGAGAAAAGCCAAATGGGAAAGAGAATTACAAGAGCGTAAAGATGAAATTGTCAAGGAGAAACAAGAGTTAGAGATGCTTCGCAAGCAAGTTGGTGGTTTTGAAGAAGAGAAAGAAAAGGCGGTCAAAGACGCGTCTTTGAAGCTGCAAAAAGAACTAACAGAGCGTTTTGTCACAGAGAAAAAACTTCGCGAGCAAGAGGTAAAGTCAGAGCAAGAACTTTTAGCACTTAAAATTACCAATTTTACTCAAGAGAATACAAGACAATCTCAGGAGATTGCCGTGCTTAAAAAAGCGCTAGAGAATGCTACATCGCAACTTAAAGATGTGGCAGTAAAGGTTATTGAGGCGGGAAGTCCTACTATAAAACCTCCAGTTATATCGGAATAAATGATTAGACAAGAGTCTGCTATAGCCTATTATTGTCACGATAACAAAATTAGTGGGTAGGGAAGAATTGTCTTGATCAGAAGACTTTTTCTCTTTTCTTAGCCTACTCCTCCAAGTTGTATTATACAATCCAAATAGAGTCATGAAGACTGTTACGGCGAAATACGCAAGGCAAAATTTTGCTGAAATCTTAAATGAAGTCCATTTTGGCCGCAAGAAAATCCTTATTACTCGTTCTGGCAAACCACTGGTGATTTTAGTTAGCGCAAAAAACCATGGAATAGAGAAGAAAATATCTAAATGAAATTAGCTTTTGAACTCCGAAGATCGCATCTAAAAGTATTTTCTGCAGTTTGCTCCAATCTTGTCGTAGTTTGGTTAATTGCTATCTTTACTACAAAAGATTTATTTGTAATAATACGAGATATTATAGTTGCTGTTCTGGCATGGTATTCAACAGTTGCAGCAGAGGAGGTGCTAGAAAAACATGAATCTTGATTCAGTTATTACACAGGGTCAAATTGCTTTTGCACTACTTATTATTGCTATTGCTGTTGTCTATTACGTTTTTGCCAAAAAGCCAACTCGTTCAAAAGGCAAATCTTGACAGAGTGTGATATAATAGTTGTTAACAATTTAAATAAGCTTTGATCCGGAATTTTGGAGCCGGTGAGGGAGTCACAAGACTGTGTCTCCCACGCTTAGCAAAATACATAATGCACTGAGGCGAAACAGAAAAGTCTGCAACGTGTGTCGGAAACGGAGCACGTCATGAATAAGGTTTCTTATAATGACGTCCCGATTTAATCGGGATTTTTTATAAGGTACAAAGCAAGGTGGCACCACGGAACGAAATTCAAAGTTCAAAATTCAAAATGCAAAACTGAATTAAGAACGAGAAAACTAGACCGTCCTTGGAAATCAGTCAGGCAATGCTTGAGGGATTTTCAAGGACGGTTTTTTTGATGGAGGGAGGTGAATAGTATGAGATCAAAAGAATGTATTTCGAGATTGCCAAAAAGACTCAGGTTTTATTTATAACCAAAAAGGGTTACCTATTGGTATAGAAACGAGGGACGGATCGTTTGATTATTCACGAGAAGGTCAGAAATTTTTAGGATTCAATATTGAAGATAGTAATCGTAAGCCTGCTGATCAACAAAAGTAAGTGCTTTGAAAGTACGATAAACTAAACGTGTTGCTAGAAAGTGAATCGTAAGGAAGGTTAGCCATAAGAAAGAGGAGCTTAAAAACTTACGCCTTTATCGATACATCCAACATTATTTATGGCGATAAAAACACTCTTGCGAATAAAGACAAAATTTAGTATATTTTATATTGTTGCGAGTAGAGTAGGACACATAGCCTCTACTGACTCGTATCTTGCAGGGGTACGAGGAAACGGTCAATCGGGAATTACATCCGCTCCTTGTATAGGTGTCGCGAGTGGCTCTGTAATTAACTTTGCTTTTTAGCTCTCCGAAGTAATAAGGAGAGCTTTAATTTATGATCAGAAAACGAGTTTATTCTGGCATTCGGGCAACTGGGAGACTTCATTTGGGGAATTATTTTGGTGCAGTTAAGGGAATGCTTGAGTTGCAAGACAAATATGATTGTATTTTTGCTGTTGTTGATTTGCATACTATTACTGTGCCTTACGATCCAAAAACCTTACAACAATCGGTTCGTGAGATTATCTTAGACTACTTGGCGGCAGGATTAGATCCAAAGAAGTGTAATCTTGAAGTCCAATCAAAAATTCCCCAGCATACAGAGCTTGCATATTTATTGTCAACAATTTATCCAGTTTCTCGTCTTGAGGATTTGCCAACCTATAAAGAGAAAAAGGCACAGTATCCAAAATATATAAACATGGGGCTTTTGTATTATCCAGTTCTAATGGCAGCAGATGTACTGCTTTATAAAGGAGAATTGGTTCCAGTTGGCATAGATCAAGAGCCGCATTTGGAAGTAATGCGGGAGATTGCGAGAAAGTTCAATAGTATGTTCTCTTCGACTTTCCCAGAACCCCAACGGTTCAAAACCGAAGGAGAATATGTTCCGTCGTTATCGGGCGGTGGAAAAATGAGTAAGTCTGTTGAAGGGAGTTATATTAACTTAACAGATAATTTGGAGACAATTAGCAAAAGGTTGGCAGCAGCACCAACTGATTCCGGGGGAATAGGTGGCGAAATCGCAAAAAGTGGCGGAGTCGAAAATCTATTTGCACTATTGAAATTGTTTAAACTCGATGATGAGTATAGAAAGTTTGAGTGTGACTACAGAGACAAAAAAATAAGATATACAGAGCTGAAGGAAGTATTAGCGCAGGGAATTTTTAAAGAATTAAAACCATTTCAAGAGAGACGGAAACAATTTAAACAAGATCCAAGACTCGTTGATGAAATAATAAAGGAGTCGCTTGTAAAGTGTCGACAAATGGCAGAGGAGACGATGAGGGAAGTAAGAAAAAAGATGGGGTTGGTGTAAAAATGTGATATAATCGAAGTCGTATGGGTCTTACTAAGGTTACACTTGAAATAACAAATCCAGAAGATAAGTCACAAAGGCTAAAGGAAGAGTTTTTGGTAGATAGTGGTGCGTTTTATACTGTTTTGCCAAAACGTATAGTTGATAAGTTGAATATTAAACCAAGCTATCAACAAGAGTTTGGTCTTGCTGATGGAACAAAAATCTCACGAGACATAGGCAGCGCATATGTATCCTTTGAAGGAAGAAGAGTAGCCTCGCCTGTAATACTTGGCAAGGCAAGAGACAATGCTCTTATGGGAGTGTTGACGCTTGAGGCATTAGGATTGATTCTTAATCCCTTTGAGAGAAAAATTCATCCCGCAAAGTTAGCACTCTAACTCTACATAGCCAGAGTATGAAACAGCTTATTTTATACATGATAAGGTTTTATCAAAAGACCTCCTTTTTCCACAAGCAAATTTTTAAAATTTTATTTCTTTCCGATTCTATTTGTCGCTATGAACCAACCTGTTCTAACTATACATACCAAGCAGTAGAAAAATATGGGGTTTGGAAAGGTTTATTTTTAGGACTAAAACGCATCACTCGCTGCCATCCTTGGACACAAGGCGGTTATGATCCCGTGAGATAGCTAGGATTACAATAACCCTAGTTGTTGGCTTTCTGCTGATTTCTTCCTTTCTTCTGTAGGGGTACTTTGCAGCCGTTTTAACAAGCTTTTAAAACCTAATTTTTCAAATTCTTCTTTTAAATTTTTGACACCAAGATTGGTGCGTGAACAGTTTTCTAAGCGGAGAGTGATGGGTGCATCGGTTATAATTGTTGCAAGTTTTTTGGCAAGAGCTGCTTGTTCAGCATCTGTTGCTAGTTTTTCTGAAATTTTGAGAGGCAAAGAATTAATGTTTTTGTACATGCTCTCAAAAGTTCCATGCTCTTTTAAGAGAGAAGCCGCAGTTTTAGGACCAATACCTTTTACACCTTTATAATTATCAGAAGCATCTCCAACAAGCGCTTTATAATCTATAATTTGCGTTGGCTTTATGCTATATTTTTCCTCAACCATTTTCTCATCAAACAAAATCATTTTTGTTATTCCGGTAATAGGGGCTAATACTTTTACGTGCGAATTAACAAGCTGCAGCATATCACGGTCACCTGAGACAATAATGACGTCTAAGTTTTGAGTTTGATTGGCAAGCGTGCCAATCAAATCATCCGCTTCGTAACCGTCTATTTCAAAAATCGATACTTTAGCCTTTTTTAAGACCTCATGGACTTTTGCGATTTGTGGAACAAGCTCATCTGCCATTTTTGGCCGCTTTGCTTGGTATCCAACATACAGACTCTGTCTAAAAGTAGGAGCTTTCTTATCAAAACAAACAATAATATATTGAGGTTTTAAATCTTCTAGAATCTTAAGAAACATCGAGAAAAATCCATAAACAGCATTTACTATTTCCCCATTTTTACCAGTTAAGGGCGGCAAAGCATGAAACGCCCGATGCAAAATCGCATTCCCATCAATAAGAATGAGTTTTTTCATTTTTATTACCTCTTCTTAATAATTTTAGAAATACATCAAGGGGGATATTAGTCTGCCGAAGAATAGCGTTTAATGTTCCTTTTGAAAGAGGCTTATTGCGTATTGGAACTACAGTTCTTCTTCCATCCGTATGATTTAAAACTATATGACTACCTTTGCCTTTGCGCGAAGAAAATCCTTCTTTTTTAAGTATTTTCATAACTTTTATTGGTTTTATCTGTGGTAGCTTAGACATTGTACTAATTACTTATAGTTTGTGGGATTTCAACACTTGCAGTAGTAATAAGCTCTTCGCCTACTGGTTCCAATGGTACATTTTCCCCGTCCTCTATCAATGACGTCACAAAAATTCTTATTGCATCTTTAACATTTCCTAAAACTTCTTCTATAGTATCTCCATCCGTTGCAATGCCTAATACTGGAACATATGCAGTATAACAAGGCTTATTTGTACCTGTCCTTTCATCTGGAACAATAACAATCCGATAATTTAAAACTTTTTTCTCCACACCATTATATTAGCAAGTAAGTCCATAGTTGGCAAGATTGAATGCTACATAACGCAATTCTTGTAACTTAGGATGAAAAATTTCAATTAGTAAAGCAAATTTCATTCCTGCAACCCTTGCAAGGTGAGACCTTACGAAGCCCCTGTACCAGACCGGTACTGGGCGAAGCTAATCCTTATGCCTTTACATCTACAACTGCGGGTTTGGGGCCGATGAGATTTTCGAACTCTTCTGATTCTATAGTCTCTTTTTTTAGTAGTTCCCCTGCCAATAAATCAAGCTTATCTCTAAGTTTTATTAAGATAGACGTCGCAATTTTATAAGCATTGTCTGTAATTTTTTTAACTTGTTCATCTATTTTTGCTGCCATCTCGGCTGAAACATTAGTTTGCTCATAGAAGTGCCGTCGTTCTCCATCCAAATTTATTGGACCAAGATCGCTCATGCCATATTCTGTTACCATTACTCTTACCACCCCTGTTGCTTTGGCAATATCATCGGATGCGCCAGTTGTCATCTCTTTAAAAACCAGACTTTCCGCTGCTCGTCCTCCAAGCATAACCGAGATTTGTTCCAATAGATGAGTTTTTGTTTCATGAATATGCTCTGTTGACTCCATCATAGTATGACCCAAAGAAAGACCACGGCTAACAATGGATATTCTGTGCAATGGATCCATGTGAGGCATTTGCCAGGATACTATTGCGTGTCCTGCCTCATGATACGCAGTCATTTTTCTATCTTCATCTGATTGCAGTCTTCGTTTCTCTGGCCCAAGCTTTACTTTAGTTGCTGCTTCTTCCAAATCTTTCATGTCTATTGCTTTTTTACCAAGCCGTGCTGCCAAAATTGCTGCTTCGTTTAACATGTTTTCAAGATCTGCTCCAGAAAATCCAACTGTTCTTTTGGCAACTTTTTCCCAATCAACGCCATTTGTAAAGGGTTTACCCTTTGCATGAATAGCAAGGATTGCTTTTCTACCAACAATATCGGGCATGTCTAGTACTACTCGTCTATCGAAGCGACCAGGACGAACAAGAGCTGGATCTAAGACGTCAGGTCTATTTGTAGCCGCCATAACTATAAGCTGTTCGTTGGGAGTAAAACCGTCCATTTCAACCAAAATTTGGTTAAGAGTTTGTTCGCGCTCATCATGTCCGCCCATTAACCCAACGCCCCGCTGCCGTCCAATTGCATCAATTTCGTCTATAAAAATAATCGCTGGTTGGGCTTTCTTTGCAGTATTAAACAAATCCCTAACCCGGCTTGCCCCAACACCTACCAACATTTCCATAAATTCAGATCCTGCCATCGAGAAAAATGGAACACCGGCTTCTCCGGCAGTTGCTCTTGCCAAGAGGGTTTTTCCGGTTCCACTTGGTCCAACCATGATCGCTCCTTTAGGAGTTCTTGCTCCAACAGCTTTATATTTTCCAGGGTTTTTTAGAAAATCAACTATCTCTGTTAGTTCCTGTTTTGCCTCATCAACACCAGCTACGTCATTAAAAGTAATTCTTGGTGTATCTTTGCTAAACAACTTTGCACGGGACTGGCCAAAAGAAAATATACTTTCTTGCGCTCCTCTTGCTTGACGGAATATAAAGTAGAAAAATCCAACCATTAAAATAATTGGAAGAACAGAGGAAATGATGCTTAACCAATTATTAAGACCAGTTTGGTCTTTTATTATAACTTTTGTTTTAGCAAGTGGAACGCCTGCATCTTTAAATAATTGGTAAACATTAGACCCTGGCTCTTTAAAACTTACTAGTCTTTCTTTGTCTTCGTTTACAGTAAGTTTGTTGTCAAAAACTACAATTTCACGGACTTTGTCTTGCTTTACATCCGAAATAACTTGCGAAAGGGGAACTGTTTTTGCGCTCTCAAAAGATTCTTGGTTAAAGCCCAAAAAAAGAAACATTAAGAACAATATAAGAAAACCATAAATAAAGAGATTTTTCCACGAAAAATTCATCTTTATTTTTACAGTTCTTGATCTTTTATTGTTCTTTTTTCCGTTTAAAGCCATGGAAGTAGTATACCACAATAATTAAGGCTATTCTAATGCCCCATAAATGTACTAGGTATGTTATGGAAAAACAAGGGCTTAAGAGGCATTTTGTGTGGGGATAGTTTGAATAATGTTGTTTATTTTTTCTATAAGAGTATTCAAGGTAAAATCTGTTTTTACAAAAAAATCGTAAGCTCCCAATTTGAGTCCTTTTTCCTTATCTTCTTTTTGTTCCAGATTAGAAGCAAGTATAACAGGTATATTTTTCCATTTTTCGTTTGCTTTTATCTCTTTAAGAGTAGTAAAGCCGTCTTTCGTGGGCATAACTATATCAAGAAGAATTAAATCGGGAGTAAAATTTTTCAAGACATTAATAGCTTCATCTCCGTCAAATGCATTTTTAACCTCAAATCCAGCCTTTGTAAGTTTAACTCTATAAGCATTAGCTATGTATGTATCGTCCTCCACAACTAAAATTTTTTTCATTGGAGTTTTTCCTTGACTCTTTTAACAATATCAGTAAGTGAGTGTTCCACCTTAACTAAGTAGTCTGTGCCTCCAGTTTTTAACGCGTCACTTACCTTTTTGTCATCGTAAAGATTAGTTAAAATTATCACTGGTATGCCTTGAGTTTCAGGCCATAATTTTAGCCTTTTTAATACGGATATTCCATCTAGTTTTGGCATTATTATATCAAGTAGTATTAAATCTGGTTTTATTTGCTTTGTTTTTAATAGTGCTTCTTCGCCATCCCTTGCAGAATCTATTGAAAAACCTTCAGCCACAAGTTTTTCTGTTAACGCTTTAATAACAAGTTCTTCATCATCAACTATGAGGATTTTTTTAGTTTTTTCCATTGTTTTTTATTACACTTTCCTCTGCAACAAACTCCTTTATCGCAGTGATTATATCATCTAGTTTATTTTCTGCTTTAAGATAATATTTTTTTACACCAAGAGTCAGCATACTACTTACTTTATCTGGACTTGCAGAATTGCTTACCACAATGGTCGGAATCTTCGAAAACCTCCCATGTTGTTTAAGAGAGCACATGAATTCCAACCCATTCATGTCTTTTAGATAGTAGTCTAGCCATATTGCATCGGGTAATTTTTCTAGGTTTTTTAGCATTTCAAGTGCTTGTTTGCCGCTTCTGCATGCAATAGCTTTAATCTGGGTTAATTCTAGTTTTCGAGTTATAGCTTGTAGCAATAATTCTTCGTCTTCAACTACTAGTACTGTTGTTAATTTATCTTCGGCCATACTTTGAGCTTACCTACATCTTATGCTATTTTGCATCTTTTAATATTAACTGTCAAGAGTTACCTCTCCTTTTTTTGGCGCTACTCCCGATAAAGGAAGGCTAAACCAAAATGTTGTTCCTTTTCCCTCTTGGCTTTCAAACCAAATTCTGCCGTTTGATGATTCCAAGATAACTTTTACTAGGTACAATCCAAGTCCAGTGCCATCTGCCACTATTTTAACAATATTTGCTCCGCGGTAAAATTTTTGAAATACTTTATCTTGCTCTTTTTTAAGAATACCATAACCCGTGTCTGTAACCTGCGAAATTACATTCTCGCCTTTTCGCGATATAAATACCGACACTTCTCCAAAATTAGGAGTATATTTAATAGCATTTGTAACAAGATTCATATACACTTGCCTTATTAACTTTGGATCGAGATTTATTAAAGGTAATTTTTCGTGTATGCTAACAACTGGTTTAATATCTTTTTCTTTAAACTTTACTTGCAGCTCTGCTATTACTTCTTTGACTAACAAACCTATATCCGTAGGCTTTGGATCGATAATAATACGACCTGATTCAATTCTAGAGATATTAAGAATTGAAGAGATAAGTTCGATCATCCGTTCATTTGATTGATGCACGCTTCTTAGAAGATCCACCTGATCTTTATTAAGGGGACCAGCATCGCCATCGAGCAACATCTCTGAAAACCATTTAATCGCGGAGAGGGGTGTTCTAAGTTGATGGGAGGCAAGAGATATAAACTCTGTTTTCATCCTATCAACATCCTTTTCTTTAGTTGTATCTCTTATTATTGCAACTGTTCCAGATGCTTTTTCCTTCATAATGACGGGTGTAACCGTAACTGCCGCTGGAAATTTTGTTTTGTCTTTTCTTGTATAATAAAGAGTGTGCATGGCGCTTGTTGTCGCTTTTATTCCAGAGGCAAGTGCAACATATACAGGATTGTCATTTTTAGGAACAGGTTTTCCATTTTCATAGTAAATTGGGACAAGCTCATCAAATAGTTTGCCTACAACCTCTTCGCTCTTCCAGCCAAACATTTCTTCTGCTGAGCTATTTAGAGTGGTTATACTGCCTTCTTTGTTAGTGCCAACCATCCCATCTCCGATACTTGCTAATATCATTTTTTGCCTCTCAGATTCTTCACGAAGGCGTTGGTTAACCGCAAGTAGCTCCTGAGAGCTTAATTCAATGGATCGCTCAGCCAAACTTCGATCTTGATCAAAACCGTCATAAGTGTCGCTAACTGTTTGAAGAAATGATGATAATTGAGGAGGAATTTTACTTACATCTTGTAAAATCTTTTTGACTTGACGTTCGAGTAGTTTGTTCATCGTGGAAAAATCATCTCTCAGAAAAGCTAGTAATTGTCATTGTTTGGTTATGGAGCTCGCATTGTTTTTCTGTTGGGGCAACAGGGCATATCTCGCCATATGAATAGAAGCCAGTCATAGTTGTCGTTTTTCCTAACACCTCCTGAACCCTTTCTGTCTCTTCTTCTACTCTTTGTTTCAGAACAAGTTTACGGCCAATACAACTTATAAGTATTGCTAGGTTGGGAGAGGAGTCTCCCAATGATTCATGGCTCATGCTGGCTGCACCCTCAGCTCCATCAACCAAGCGCTCAAAATTAGCCTTCATTAAGCGAACATAATCTCCTTCTGGTACGTCTCCAGCAAAAGTCATGCTGCCGTCCTTTTCGTTAATAGATAAAATGGTCCTAACTAATCCTCCTTCTTTTCCCTCCTTACGAAGACTTAGGGGGAACAACAAGCCAGATGCGGGTAATTCTTTTGCTTGATCGCCAAGATATTTTTTATATAAATCAAGTGCTGATTGTCCATCAAGTTCATATAATACATTATCCTTTGACTTGGTAACCAATCTTTCAGGACCAAAAGGATCCCAGCCTCCCATAGACCCATACCCTATCTTTATATTTGTACCATAGAAGCCGACAATTGCAATTGTGTCTTTTTCAGGTATACTATCCAAACCTACCACAGTTTCTTTGAAACGATCCTGATCTCCTGCAAGGCCACCTGTAACAGCGACATCTTTAGGCAAGTTAGCTGTTAAACCATTAACCAGTTTAGTTCCATTCACATGTAATCCGTCCGATATCACCAAGACGTGCGTCAATCCTTCCTTTTGCAAAGAGTTAGCTAGCTTTTCTCCAGCGATTCGACTCTCTTCCATTTTTTCTATTTTGGTTTTTGCAAATCCAAGCCTAGTATCTTGGAAATGTACTGCGGTAACCACCAACGAATTATCTAAAACTTGTGTATCTATTATCTCTCCTGCTGTAGAACCAGACAGAATGTGGGCATTGGGATAAAAGCCTTTTACCGTTTCAAAGTTCTTTGGGTCTTTTAAAAGCGACGTCTCTCCAAAGAGAAAAACTAATTGAGCACTATCTTTTAAATTATTATCAGAAATTGTTGTCCACCCATTATCTTTTGTCCATTTCCTTTGTTCTGTTGTCATAGCTTGAGAGGAAAGACTGTCAATATTATTGTCCGTAATGGATGTTTTGTCAAGCCCGAAAAATGTACCTAAATTTTAACTTGACAAAGTAAAAGAAGCATTGTAAAGTACGGTATGGAACTGCAAAATTCTTCTTTTCCAGCTGGATTAACTTTTGACGATGTTCTTCTTTTACCAGGCTACAGCGACTTCTCACGCGCCGATATAGATCTTTCTACCCACTTGACTCGCAGAGTAAAACTTTCTTTGCCTCTTGTCTCCGCTCCAATGGATACTGTAACTGAAAGTGAACTTGCGGTTGCACTGGCCAAGCTGGGCGGGATTGGAATTATTCATAGGAATTTATCTATTGAAGAGCAGGCGAGTGAAGTAAGAAAAGTAAAAGATCATCCTTCGACCCGCTTCGCCGCGAGGCGAGCAGGCTCAGGACAAAAGAAGCTTTTGGTTGGCGCTGCTGTTGGTGCAAATAAAGGATTTGAAGCAAGAGTAGAGGCGTTAGTAAAGTCAGGAGTAGATGTTATTGTAGTTGATTCAGCACACGGATTTTCAAAAGGAGTTATTGATGCTGTTAGATTTATAAAAAAAAATTACCCTAAAGTTCAAGTTATTGGAGGCAATGTTGCAACTTTTGATGGCGCGAAAGCCCTAATTGATGCGGGAGTTGATGGGCTGAGGGTTGGGATGGGACCTGGTGCAATCTGCACGACTCGGGTAATTTCTGGGATGGGGATGCCTCAGATAACTGCGATAATTGAGACTTCCAAAGCTGCAAAAAAAGCAGGAATACCTGTTATTGCAGATGGAGGAATTAAATATTCAGGAGATATAGTAAAGGCGTTAGCCGCTGGAGCGTCAACTGTTATGATGGGCAGTTTCTTTGCGTCAAGCATTGAGTCGCCTGGCAAAATAGTTAAGCTGAATTATGATCAGGTTCCCCATCGTTTTAAAAACTTTTTTAACGATAGTAAAGAAACAATTTCATTTAAAGAGTATCGAGGTATGGGTTCTGTTTCTGCTATGCAAAAAGGGGCAGAGATAAAGGGAGAGGGTGAGTTTCATGGGAAAAATTATAAGGATAGAGTATTGGTTGCAGAGGGAGTAGAGGGGTTGGTTCCTATAAAAGGGACTGTGAAGGAATTAGTTGACCAAGCGGTTGGAGGAATTAAGTCAGGGTTTTATTACACAGGAGCAAAAACAATACAAGAGCTTTGGAAGAAAGCAAAATTTATCCAAATCACTCAGGCATCTTTAGCTGAAAGCCACCCCCACAGTATTATAATTACAAATCCAGGGGAAAATTATTAAAATTTAAAATTCAAAATGCAAAAGTGACATGGAATGTCATCCTGAGCGTTAGCGAAGGATCCCATCCTCTTTAGGAATATTCAGGGGATTCTTCGTCGCTTTGCTCCTCAGAATGAAATTGCTTTTAAAGGTAAGCATCAAGACCAATGTCTGGAATAAAGCTTGAGGAAAAAGCAATTTTATTACAGCTTTTAAGCTCCTCTTCGCTTAGAATATTATTCTTTCTCAAAAACTCAAACTGTTGCCATAAATGAGCATGTTGTATGGTTTCTGGCCAGTCGCTATTGATAGTAAATTTTACTTTGTTTTCCACAAAAGTGCGTAAAATAAATTTTAATTCTTCTGCATTTTTTACTGCTTTTGTAACGATGTTTGATAAGGGACATACTTCAAGGACAATATTTCTTTTTGCTAATTCTTTCATAAGTTTTTTATCGTAAGCTGCTAGAATGCCATGTCCAATACGGGAAGGATTAATATACTCCAACGCTTCCCACACATCGTTGGCATCTTTTATTTCACCAGAGTGCGAGGTAATCTTAAGACCTGTTTTTTTTGCCCTTAGGACTAGTTTTTTGTAATCTTTAAAATGAAAGTTTTTATCTGGTGGTCCAGCAAAATCAATACCAACAATCCCGCGTCTTTTATACTTTATTGCTTTTTCAACAATTATTTCGTTTTTTTCGTAATTAAATTCGCGCGCCAGACAAAAAATAAGACCAGCTGAGAGTTTTTTGTATTCCAAAAGCGCTCTTTCCATGCCTCGTAACATTGCCATAATAATATGGTCTAAATCTTCCTGTCCTTCGTGATTATGTTTCATAGGATTATTACGAAGTTCCAAAAGCGTAATGCTATTTGATCGATAAGCGCCGCTTAATATTTCATACGTTGCTTTCTCAACCGCATAAGTCCCAGAACTTAGCTTATCTAAAAGCGGATGGTATATCTCATCTAGGTATTTCATATACGTTGTTGTTTTTTTATGAGGGGAAAGAGTTATGTATTCTATAAATTCCCTATAATCTTTTTTGGGCAACTTAAATCCTTGAGCATGCGCAATCTGCCAATAGATAGAAGGGTTTATAGATGTGCCTAAGTGAGCATGAAGTTCGGCGTATTCTTCCATATCTGATTTTACTATAATTATAGTATAATAAGCAAATGATTTTTGCTGTTGATTTTGGGTCGCAGACTACGCATCTTATTAGTAGGCGAATAAGAGAGCTTGGGGTTTCCGCAAAAATACTTCATCCAGAGGAAGCCTATGCTACAGTAATAAAAGAAAAACCCAAAGGTCTTATTTTCTCGGGTGGCCCTTCGTCGGTTTACGAAAAAGGAGCGCCAACTATTGATGAGCGTATTTTTTCTCTTGGTATTCCAATTCTTGGAATTTGTTATGGATTACAATTAACAGCGTATTTATTGGGTGGAAAAGTAGTTTCAGGAAAGAAAGAATACGGTCCTGCGTTATTGGAAATTGGAAATTGGAAGTTGGAAATTACAAAAGATTTGCCAAAATCTTTTGTTGTCTGGATGAGTCATGGCGACGAAGTTATTGCACTTCCAAAAGGATTTGAGGTCTTGGGTTCAACAGAACACGTGCCATTTGCGTTTGTTGAGGATAGAAAAAGAAGGATTATTGGATTACAATTTCATCCAGAAGTTGAGCATACAGAAAATGGAAAACAAATATTAGAGAATTTTCTAGCTTTCTGTGAAAGTCGTCATCCCGACCAAGTCGTAAGACGAGCGGAGGGATCTCGAGATTCCTCGACTTCGGGACGCACCGTCTGGTGCATCCCTTCGCTCGGAATGACCAATGGAGAGATAGAGAAGATTATAGGAAATATAAAAGAAACAGTCGGGAATTCATACGTAATTGGCGCAGTGTCTGGGGGTATCGACTCAACAGTTGCAGCAACATTGACGGCAAAATCAATAGGAAAAAGGTTTATTCCAATTTATGTTGATAACGGTTTAATGAGAAAAGATACAAAAGAGCAGGTTAAAAAAATATTCAAAAATATTGGCGTTATACCCATGATAGTTAATAGAGAAGAAGAAATGTTTAATAAATTGAAAAATATTACAGATTCCGAAGAAAAAAGAAAGATTATTGGAAATTTTTATATTGAAATCTTTGAAGAAGAAATGCAAAAATTAAAAGCACAAAATATTCAAGTTGAGCTTTTACTTCAAGGAACAATTTACTCTGATGTCATCGAAAGTCAGGGTACAAAACATGCATCTTTGATTAAAAGTCATCACAATGTTGGAGGCTTGCCAAAAAATATGAAGCTTAAACTTCTTGAACCTTTAAGATTTTTCTATAAAGACGAAGTTAAGCAAATAGGACGTGTTCTTGGTTTGCCAGAGGAATTTATAAATAGACAACCGTTTCCAGGACCAGGATATGCAATAAGAATAAGAGGAGAAGTAACAAGAAAACGTTTAGAAATGGAAAAACAAGCAGATTCTATAGTTTTAGAAGTGCTTAGAGAAACAAAAATTCTTAATAAGATTTTTTTGTCGTTTCCAGTATTAACTGGTGCTTTTTCTACATCTGTAAAAGGAGATGGAAGACACTTTGGGGAAGTTGTTGCAATTCGTATCATTGAATCAAAAGACTTAATGACTTCTAATTGGGCGCATGTTCCCTACGAGGTTTTACAGAAAATTTCCTCACGCATTGTTAACGAAGTTCCAAATGTTTCCCGCGTTGTCTATGATATTACCACCAAACCCCCTGCGACGATGGAGTGGGAATGATAAGAATGTAGATTTCGGAGTTCAGAAATGCGTCATCTTGCACTTTGATTTTTGAGATTTAAAACCTGTTCTTTAAACTGCTCCCCTCTGTCTTTGTAGTTTTTGAACATATCAAAACTAGCGCAAGCTGGAGACAAAAGAACTATATCTCCAGTCTCTGCTATAATTACTGCTTTCTGAACTATTGACCTCATATCTCTCAATCCTTCGAAAATTTGAAATTTGAAATTTGAAATTTGAAATTTTATCTTAGGCCATTCCGCTCCAATTCCAATAATCGCTTTAATATTTTTAGCTTTACTAATCACTCGACCAAGCTCTGTAAATTCGCTTCCCTTACTTGATCCTCCCAAAATTAATATTTCTGGATTTTTAAACGCCTTAATTGCTGCAATGGCTGTCTCTGGAGTCGTTGAAAACGAATCATCATAGTACTTAACCCCACCTATTTCTGCTACTAACTCTAACCGATGCTCAAGGCCTTTAAATGTTTTTAAAACTTTAACAATATTTTCTTTTGAAACTCCCGCAAGTGTTGCTGCCATAATCGCAGCACAAACATTTTCCAAATTATGCTTGCCTGGAAGAAGAATATCTTTAGTACTGATAATTTCTACTTCCGTCATCCCCGACTTGATCGGGGATCCAGATTCCCGCTTTCGCGGGAATGACATTCTTAGAAGCACTTTTCCCTCCTTCACAAAACATCCTTTTTCGTATACCCCTCGTGCTCTACTTGCTCGAAACACTTGTGCATTTGTGTGGGCGCCTGACTCATGACTTGCAGGATAATCCCGATTTATAATTGCAAAATCAGATTGGTTTTGAAAACGCAAAATATTCCTTTTCGCGTCAACATATTCATGCACGTCTTTGTGATAATCAAGATGCTCGCTTGTTATCATAAGTATTACGGCAATATGAGGGCTTTTAGTAATATCCTGAAGTTGAAAGCTAGAAAGCTCGAGTACAACCTGTGACTTAGGACTTAACTTATCCAAAAAATCCAACGGAGGCTTTCCAATATTTCCGCCTAAATATGCGTCCAGACCCTGTTTTTTAAGCATTTCGTAAATTAAACTTGCGGTTGTCCCTTTCCCTTTTGTTCCGGTAACGCCAATAATAAGACAAGGACTTAGATCAAAAAAAATCTTTGTTTGAGAAGTTATTATATTCCCCCTTTTCTCTGCTACGAGTAATTCTTTGAGATTTCTTTTAACTCCCGGACTTCTAACTATTACATCGAAATCGTTGAGATTTTTTAAATAATCCTTACCGCCAACTATCTTAGGAGTCATTTCAAAACCCGTCATTCTGAGGATCCGCCAGCTGGCGGAGATTCCAGAATCTCTAGCGTTGTCATCCTGAACTTGTTTCAGGATCTCCTGTCTATCAACAGGCAGGTTATTGGATGCTGAAATGAATTCAGCATGACAGATACTACGTAGCTCCTCCTCTTCCTTCTTATCAAGAATCGTTACGTCTGCCCCTTTTTTAATTAAAAATCGAACAGTTGACAATCCTTCAACTCCCAATCCTAAAACCGCAACCTTTTTGTTTTGCCAATCTATCATAAGAGCATCTCTTAGCCGTATAATTGACTGTGGGTTCCTATAACTTCAAAAACTATAAATGTTTCCTCTTCTTCTGTATACTCAGAGTAAAGAGCTCGCCAGTCACCAGTAATATTTATGCTTCTATGACCTGAAAGCTCTCCTGTTAAAGCATGATTATTAAGTAAAGGATGGAAGGGGTCTTCCTTAAAAAGATTAAGTCTTTTAATCCATGCTTTTCTTACGTTCTGTGGGGCTTTCTTATGCTGTTTCAAAAACTTATTAGAGAAGTCTATTCTTTTTGGTTTATTCATTCTTCTCAAGAGATTCGAAGTATTTAACTGCTTCTTCGCCGGAATCAAAAGAAAGCACCCTCCCTGCTTTAATATCTTCCTCTGATTTTCTAATTGATTCTATCAGGTACTTGCTTGGTCTCTCTTCTTCCGCGCTAAATGCAACTCTCTTAGTCTTAACAAACTGTCTAAGCCACGCATCCACAAGAGAGCTAAGGCTCAGTCCTAAATTTTTCGCAATCTTCTGCGCCTTTGCTTTTACTTCTGGTTGAGTTTTTATATATATTGCCGCTGTATTCATAGATAGATTATACAAACTTTTATAAAGTTATGCAAAAAAAGGAATTTTAAAATATCCTTATAGCTTAGACGGAGCAGTTGAACCAGAAGATGATTTATTTTCGGTAAGAATGTATCCTCACCTGTTAGATTTGTTATCCCCAAAAACAACAAAGGATCAAAACCCAACAATTGTCTCATAAATCACACCTTATCCAAACTCTCTCTAAGAGCTTTCGCAATAAGCTCTTCAAGCTTAGAATAGTCTTCCCTATCTGCTGCCTTCAGAGCTTTTATGTAACGCTCTCTATCTCTACCAGTTTCTGCTTTTATTGTAAGAATTGGCAATCCTAAATCAAGCGCAAGGAGATTAGTAAGTAGTCTAGCTATCCTCCCATTGTAATCTTTGAAGGGATGAGTCCAGACAAAACGATGTTGAAACCATGCCAGTAGTGCTATAACTTCAACTAAAAAATTTTCTCCTGATTTTGGAAAGGATAAATGATTTAATCTTTTTGAAAGATCGTCACAAAGATTTTTTATAAGCTCTGGAATCCGACTGTAATGCGGTGGTTCGTATTCTCCAACTGTTACATTAATTGTTCTAAACTTCCCAGCCCAATCAGGAAAGATAAAACCAAATCCAACTTTGTGCACATTACGAATAAGATCTGGTGTAATTTTTGCTTTATCTTCGCTCAGCTTAATAGTATATTGTTGTGCTTTCTTTACTCCCTCTTGTTCAAAAACAACAACTTTTGACCGAGGAATTATTCCAAATGCTGTATCTTTATAGCTGGTTGTGGATTTTGGTTTGGTTGATTTCGCCACGCTATAATTCTACATCAACAATGAAGTTATTTAAAGAGTGCTTGAACTTGTTTTCTGGTAATCTTTTCTCCTTCAAGCCGCATTGTATGATAAAGATCTTCTGGAAGAAATTTTGTAATATCCGGCTTTTTGCCCACACTAAGATAGCGCTTTTGATAGCGCCTAAATGCCTTAATAAGCCCTTTGTTTTTCCGAATTAACTGAAGTGTATTCATATGCGCTAATTGTACCAGACTGAATGTGGTTATGCAAAAGAAAAGATAGAAGCTCTTTATAACTTAGATGGAGCAGTTGAACCAAAAGACTTATTTTCGGTAAGAATATATCCTCACCTGTTAGATTTGTTATCCCCAAAAACAGCAAAGGATCAGAACCAAGTCTGAATTGGTCAAAACCCAGGAGCTGGTTCATATCAAATTTTATTGTAACACGTCATCTGCTGTTAACGAAAAAGCAAAGAACACTTTTATGTCCCATTCTCAACTTAAGATATACCAATATATCTTTAGTAAAGATGCCTTCTCCAGATTGACGATTGCGCAAAGTGAGTCTTTAACTTCTAACCACTTTAATGATTTATATCATTAGAGTGAAACAGCCTGAACTTCTTTTATCAATCTTCTAAATTTATCTCCTACAAGCTTTTTTGATACTTTTACGAACTCTTCAGCATTCCCTGTTGTATAAAACTCGTGCAAAGTATTCTTTGATAAAGACAAGCTATTGTTATTTGTCAAAACTCTTCTTGCCTGCCTTGCAATCGCATTTCCTGAATCAAGAATCTTAACTTTACTACCCACAATCTTCTCTATCTCCTCTCTTAAAAATGGAAAGTGGGAGCAGCCAAGAGCAATTGCGTCAACATCTTTTGCCAAAAACTCCCTTAACAACATCTCTGTAAGCTCTTTTACTTCTTTCCCTTCTACCTCCCCCCTCTCAACAAAAGGCACAACTTCTGATGCGCTAATATTAACAACTTCACAATTCTTCGCAAATGTATCTATTAACCTTTTTTGATAGATACTTTGCGAGGTTGTAAGTGTTGACAAAATACCAATTTTTTTATTATTTGAATACCTTGCTGCTGTTTTTATAGGAGGCACAGTGCCAACAATAGGTATACCCTTAAATTCTTCTCTAAGCTTGTCTATGCATGCTACTGTTATAGTATTACATGCTATAACAATAAGTTTAGCCTTATTTTGTATAATAAACTTAACAAGACGCTTTGCAAGAATATAAATTTCTGCTTCGGTTCTATCTCCATATGGACAGTTAATAGAATCTGCAAGGTAAATAGTTGACTCGTAAGGTAGTTCTTTAACAATCTCTTTCCAGATACTTAATCCCCCAACTCCTGAATCCAAAATGCCAATCGGCTGATTATTCATAAAATAGTAAGAAGAAATGGCAGAAAAATAATTCTGAATTATGAATTCTTAATTATTGTTGTACCAGGGGTGGGGATCGAACCCACAACCGCCTCGTTATGAATGAGGTGCTCCGCCATTGAGCTACCCTGGCCCGCTTCGCCAAGTTTCGCGAGGCGAGCAAGTCTAAAAAGTATACCAATTGACCATGAACAAATCAACTGTTATAATGTTTTTACGCGCGGGGTAGTGTAAGGCGCACATGAGGCTCATAATCTTATAGTCTGGTTTCGATACCAGCCCCGCAACAAAATCTAACAATAATAATCCTGGTTGTGAAGACAACCATAACATCGCTATTATAAATACCATGATCGAGGCCATCAGATTTTGAGTCTCGTTTTGTTTTTTCCATGACTAATCCAACTATTGTTATAGTCGCAGACTATGGTATTGGTGATCCAGCATTTACAGAAGTAGCTTTGCAATTGCGATCTCTCATCCCAAACGCACATATTATTCCCCAATCTACTCCTCCTTTTAGCACTCTTAACACTGGTTTTTGGATATATCAAATAGCACTAGCTAAAAATCTTAAAAATACTTATATTTTTTCCAACACTGCTCCAAGAAAAGAAGACAAAAACGCACAAAAAAATAATAATGGCGAGAAACTAATGTACACAAAACTAAAAAATGGATTTGAGATTATTGCAGTTAATGCAAAATATGTTTTTTCTTTTGTTAAGCCGCATATTAAAAAATTCCATTATGTAAATGTACAAAATCAAGGCTCGCAGTTTCGCTCCCGCGATTTTTATCCAAAGGCTGTTTCACAAATGATTAATAAAGATAAATCATTTTTAGGAGAAAAAGGCAGCATAAATTTTATTCCCGATGCCCCAGAAAATCTCATTGCATCAATCGACGGATACGGAAACATAAAAACAACTACGCGCGCATCTAGAGTTAAGTTTAATCCAGGACAACTCATTACTATTGAGATTCATAAGCAAAAACACTTGGCAACTTATACAGATGGCGTATTTAACATAAAAGAAGGAGAATTAGCATTTGCCCCCGGATCCTCAGGGCAAGATGATAAATTTATGGAAATATTTGTCAGAGGAGGAAGCGCCTATAGATTATTTGACAATCCAGAAGCTGAAGAAGAATTCATTTTGTTAGAAAAATAGCTCCCACCACTTTCTCCAATTAGGCTCATCTTTATTTTCTTTCTCAGACAGCTTACTTTCTTTAATCAGATTTTGCGGAATAAGCACTTGCTGCTCGCCTGGCTTTACTAAAAGAAGCTTATTTCTTGCCTCTTTCTCTATAAATTCTCGACTTCCAACATATGAAAGCTCTGATTTTAGTCTATTATTCTCTTGTTTTTGACGAATCAGATCTTGTTGAGTTTTGACTATTAAATCTTTTTTGTGCCAAAGATCATAAATCGAACGAATAAGGTTATTAATAATTACAATTGAGACTAGAATAGTTACAATAAAAATAATTCTTTTCATTTTAGTTAATACTGTGTCCCGTAGACACGACACTGTGAGGCTAGGACGTAGACCTCGCAAGCAGGAAGTGTTTTACGGGGTTGACTAAATCCAAAATTATTGATATTATAGGACATGTGAAAACACTTAGACTTCAACACGCATCTATCCAATTTAGTAACTATCTAAAAGAAAACAAGCGATCAAGTTCTACTATTGTAGCATACAAAAAAGATATCGAACAGTTAGTTAGCTTCCTTAAAGAATTGCAAAAGCAAAATGTACATGAAGCCACAAAAGAAGATATAGAGGCATTTTTGGCAAATATGTCAAAAAATGGTTACACGCCAAAATCTGTTTCTCGAAAGCTCAATTCAACAAGAACCTTCTATAAGTTTGTAAAAACTAACGGATATGTAGACTCTGATCCATCATTGCTGGTTGTTCATCCATCCTACCAACCTGCTCCCCCACGAATCTTAACCCCTACTGAATATAGGGCACTTCGCGATGCGGCAAGAAATGATCCAAGAATGTTTGCAATTATCGAGCTTCTCTTGCAAACCGGAATAAGAATTGGAGAATTGGCTGCTTTAAGACTTACAGACATTCGAAAAGACAATTTGTATTTAAGACCAGTTGAAAAACACAATGAAAGAACAGTTCCCCTAAACAAGCGAGCCCTTGAAGCATTGAATAGATATTTGACAGTCAGGCCAAAAAATAATCAAGAACATTTTTTTATAACCAAATCTGGGAAGCCGTTTCTAATAAGAAATATTAGAACTGCAGTTGAGAGATATCTTCGCTTAGCAGAGATAAAAAATGCAAAGATAAATGACCTTCGCCATACTTTTGTTGCCCACCACTTAAAACGTGGTGTCTCTTTGGTTATTATCTCAAAAGTCTTAGGCCATAAAAGGCTTTCGACAACCGAGCGCTATCTTGAATATGTAAAAGACCGTGCCAAAGAAACCGCAGTCTTGTCGGAGCTTTAAGGCAGTTTTATGCGGATGAAGTTTTCGGCGAACTTGTAACCTTTTGACTTGCCAAATATCCTAGCTCTTTTAGTAACTCTTTCTTCTATCTCTTTGAAATTATTAAACTGACTTTTATGTAAAGACAAAGCCTTAATTTTCTTACCAAACGTTTTTGTAATATCCACCAAAAAATCCTTTTTCTCAAAACTCACAAACAAAAGCTCATCAACCTTGTGGGGTTTTAATCCTTCTTTTTCATGTTCTTGGAAAGTTAATCTATCCCGAGAAAGTGGAAAACAAGCATCCATTGTTGCTAAACTTGCTGCTCTATGATCTGTGTGATTCACAAAACCAGAGCCATTAAAAAAGTTAGGAGAATAATAAAATGTTGGATCCATTGTAATAACAATATTTGGGCGAAGAGTTCTAATTATTCGAACTATTTCTTCCTTAAGGATAATGTCTGCTACTAACTGCGTATCTGTGTGGTTTAGAAAAAATGCTTTTTTAACTCCCAAGATTTTACAAGCCTCTTCTTGTTCTTTTTTTCTAATCTCTGATAAGCGCTCATGAGTCATTTGAGGACCTAAAGAGCCACGGCTTCCATCGGTACAAATAAGATAATAGGCGGTAGCGCCCTCCTTCGCCCATTTCGCAACTGTTCCTGATGCTCCAAACTCCATATCGTCTGGATGCGCCCCAACAGCGAGAATTATTTTGTTCATAAAAAAAATACTAGGATATTACAGATTTAATTTCAATTAACTGCTTTTTATAGCTTAGTTCAACATCAAAATGGTCAAAGAATCCTTTTTGACCTAAGATGCCATGTCCAAATTCGCTGATTTCCGCAAATATCGCATGGGTCTCATACGTTATATCGCCTATTATGATTTCTATCTTACTCCAGAACCCATCAATATTTTCTCTTCCAACTCCTATAAATTTAACTTTATCTTTTAATTGAAGTTTTATGCCTAACGCATCAGCTATGTCTAAACTAAAAATAGAATAATCTGCTCCTGAATCAATGAGAGCTGAGTAGAGCATCAATTTAGTTTGCGATTTTAAAATGATCGGTATGATTGGCCTGACTATTTTAGGAGTAATTTCAAAATAATGGAAAATCATTTAATAGCATAGGGTCCAACAATTGGCAGAATTTCTTTAGGCACTTGTATCATCAGTGGCATTCTGAATCCTTTTTGCTCAGCTTTTCCCAAGACTTCTTTTAAATTCTTGCCAGAAGCCACTACTTTTATCTTGGTAGCGCTTTCCAAAGCCACCCATTTACCTTTATAGTTACTATAGATTTTTATCATGTTAATCGGTTTCATATACCTCATTATACTACAAAACTGGTGTTTGTGAGCCATCATTCTATTCTGGTAAATGTCTCTCCAACCCACGATGTATTTTTGAAAACTCGAGATTGAAGAACTCATGTTATGAGTAATTTATCACGAGTTTCGCACATTTGTCATTCCGTGCTTGACACGGAATCCATATAAATAAATTATTGGTATAGATTCCCGCTTTCGCGGGAATGACATGTAGGTATTCTACTAGAACTGCGAAACTCGTAATTACATAAAAAGTAAATATAAAATTGATTAAAATGTCTGTGGCAAAGGTATCTTTTTATCAACCCTCTAGCCTCAAATTTTAATCTAGTCTGTCTGTGCGCCCGCTTGGGGTCGAGCCAAGCACCTGTTGTTTATAAGACAACCGCTCTACCGCTGAGCTACGGGCGCGTGCCGTCGTATATTATATCAATTCTTTTTTTATCTTCAACTCTTCAGCTTGCCTAAAGCCTCGCCCTCTTTGCAATCTCTGCCTCAACTGCGGCAACATCCCTTCCATATTTTAGCCTTGAAAGCTCACGAATTAATTCTGCCATTCTTGGATTAGCCATTGCTTTTTCGCGAGTAAGGTCGCGGGTTAAGTCCATGGAGAATGGTGATACTGGTTCGCCACTAACTATAGTTTTTACGTATGTATTAAATTTTTCAACATTTATTAAATCTGCCTCAGTAAAAACTGGTTGAAACTCGTGCTGGAGATAATTCGCATCTGTTACCCCAACCCTAAAGGAAACCACACTACCAACATTGCCAAAAATTGCATTCTTTACGTCTTCTTCCATTTGTCCAATAAACTGATTTGCAACGATTAAATTAAGCTTGTATTTGCGGGCCTCTGATAATATCTGAGCAAAGTCTGGCGTTGCAAAGTTTTGGAATTCATCAACATACAAGAAAAAATCACGCCTATCCTCTTTTGGTATATCTTGCCTACTCATTGCAGCTATCAAAATTTTTGGAACCAATACTAGTCCTAAAAAGTTTGAATTTTCTTCTCCTATTTTTCCTTTGGAAAGATTGACCAACAAAATTTTCCCTTCATCCATCACTCTTCTAAAGTTAAACGCACTTTCTGATTGTCCAATAATATTTCTAATGTTTTTATTTGTAACAAACCTTCCAAACTTGGAAACAATATAATCTAACACTTCCGACTTATGGAAATCGCTTGTCTGTGCGATTTGGTCTGTCCAGTAGCGCCGTACAATTGGATCCTCAACTTTTGGCAAAAGCTCTTGAACAAAACTAGAATCCGTTAGCGCTCTTACTACCTCAACAAAAGTACTGCCTTTCTCATACATAACAGTCAGCATTGCGTTTCTTATTGCATGTTCAAAACGAGGACCAATAATTCCTGTCTTATTAGGATCAAAAAGCTTATACATTAAGCCAATTATCGAGGTAACAACATAGTGTTTCTGCTCTTCAGTTTGCGCATCAAGCATGTTAAAGCCCATTGGCCTTTTTGTATCGGATGGATCAAAAAAAATTACATCCTCTGCTCGCTGGGGTGGAACCAAAGGAAGAATATCCTCGATTAAATCTCCGTGTGGATCAATTACTGCAAGTCCCATTCCACGTCTTATATCTTGCATAATCATATCTTTAAGAAACTCAGATTTTCCAGTACCAGTTTTTCCAATAATATACATGTGCCGTCTTCTATCGTCTATTTCCATATAAACTGGCTTTACCAATCCTCTGTATGTACTTTTGCCAAGATATAGACCACTGGTTGGAATCTGGGCTGGAGCAGGGGCTCTTTTTGCTGTTATCCAAAAGATATTGGGCGTTGAAACAGATTTGTTGGGAAAATGAAAAATTGTTGCTAACTCCTCGTTTGTTAATACCGAAGTTTGTCCTCGCATTGGAAGATATCTATAAATAAAATCGTTCGTAAACATAGCTTTAAATAAATTACGATTTTTTGTAAATGAATTTAGTCCATTAAACTGACTGAAGGCATTAATAATATTTTCTAGATGTACATTGGCAGACTCTTTTGTGCTACTTGAAACTACAATTCTAATTACAACATTAAATCCAGGCTTACTGATTTTGTTTTCAATTGCTTCAATTTCTTTTGCGTCTTGAGCATACTTGGCAGTTTCTGGGTTTGCTTCCATTTTTTTGGTTGTGGCGATATAAGCTTTGCCTGCTTTTTGCCACTTAGAATCCACCGGTGTTACCAAAATTTGAATTGCTGCTCCCTCGTCTTCTGTCATCTTAGCCAAAACAGAGGTAATAGAGGAAAGCGGGTCAACGGGCAAATCTTTATAAACCTTGATTGGCATATAGTTTTGGCCTTTTAGTTTTAAAGAGGCAAAAGCAACTTTGCCAACTTTGGAAAAAATATTATATTCGTTACCAATTACACTACCTTCATTTCTTCTATGCCTACTATCCACAACCAGTATCTCTGCCTCAGGATATGCTCCATTAATCTGCTTTTCTACTAAATCTTGAAGTTTTTGTGGAACATGCACATAAAATCTAATATCTCCGGGCATTCCAACTATCTCAAAAGACAAATGTGGGCCAAGCTTTAGCAATCCTCCTTTTCCAATTGATGCAAGACTACTAAAAAGTTGCTCTGCTGCATCTATTTTTGTTTCGTTGTCTCTTGAAACTGCTACTTGCAACAAAACTGAATTTAAAGAATCTTTCTCCCTATTTCTGTTTCTATACCAAAGAACAAATATGCGTATTTTAAGTATTATAAGCAAAAGAACCAGTATCGTGACCAAAAGTCCGATTGCAAAAGTTATTAAAAGCGATATAAGATTTTGTAAGGATTCCATAGATTAAATTTGCAATTTTAAATTTTCAATGTTTTAACTCATGTTACGCAACCCTTGTCATTTCGAGCTTGCCGAGAAATCTCTCTTACCCTAGTTGCGAGAGATCCCTCGCTTCGCTCGGGATGACAGTGAATAACATCAAATTGTAAATTGAAAATTATTTTCCTTCCTTCCATAAACCAAGCCTATTAAGCACTTTCTTTCCCAACTCAGCCAACCAGCGTCCTGAATAAATAGGGCTTATTCGCAAACCTTCCTTTACTTCATCTATTTTTAGTAAACTGGCCGATCCCGATGGTTGATTTGGAACTGGCATTGATTCTTTTGCATGTTGTATGCCAACTGCTTTATGTTCTGGGGTTAAAGACATTTCATCTATTACTGTCTCAACACCTGCTTCTCTCGCTTCTGTTGGAACACTAGGCGCTTTTTCTGATGCCTCTATAATTTCTGAAATTTCTGATTTAACTTTAGAGCTTATTGGCGCCAGCTCTTTTTGAGCCAAACCAACAGGACCAGTTGGACTAGCAAAAGTTGCCTTGTTATCATCGACTACTGTCTTATTATTTGTATTATCCATACTGTAATGATATCACCAAAACCAAACACAAACAACGGTTTTCCCATCTTGACTTCCAAACTCTTTTCCTGTCTACTATTATAGACAATGAGAA
>ERZ1292623.632-Hain-H51-01um-R1-632-length-36957-cov-10_pt1 | contig 36957 bp, 47 predicted proteins | sample MGYA00564398_ERZ1292623 | MGnify/ENA primary metagenome ERZ1292623 (study PRJEB36523, sample SAMEA6512633) | groundwater metagenome | collected 2019-01-07 | study: AquaDiva: Metagenomics assemblies of 32 groundwater samples
CGCGGCGGAGAGCGCGGCGTGGAGCGCGGCGGGGAGCGCGGCGTGGAGCGCGGCGTGGAGCGCGGCGGGGAGCGCGGCGGGGAGCGCGGCGAGGAGCGCGGCGAGGAGCGCGGCGTGGAGCGCGGCGGGGGAGGCCCTCGCGCCCACCGTCACGCGCCTGTGCCGCTCGGCGCAGGATCTCGTGCGGCGGATGGCGGCGGTGGGGCGCGCCCCGCGGCCCGCGCGCGGCGCGGGGGAGAGGGAGGGGACGTGAGCCTCCCGACGCCCTACTACCACGACCCGAAGGCCGGCATCACGGTCTACCTCGCCGACGCGCGCGAGGTGCTCCCGATGCTCGCGGCGGAATCCGTGGACCTCGTGCTGACCGATCCGCCCTACGGGCACAACAACAACAACGGCGACCTTGCGCACCGATGGGAAGCGGCGCTCGGGGTCGGTGTGAGCCGCCCGGAGGACGCGCGCCCAATCGCGAACGACGGCCCCGAGGCGAATGACCTCGTCCGCTGGATGTTCGGCGAGGCGCGACGACTCTTGAAGCCAGGCTGTTGCTGCTGCTGCTGCTGCGGCGGCGGCCCAGCCCCACAGTTCGCGCGGTGGTCGCTCTGGCTCGACGAGGCGATCGGCTTCAAGCAGGCGGTCGTGTGGGATAAGGGCGGTCTCGGCATGGGCTGGCACTACCGCCGCAACTACGAGTTGGTGCTCGTGGGCGAGAAGCCTGGCGCGGCAGGGCGGTGGTTCGGCGGCAACGCGCAGGCGAACGTGATCCGCCTGAGCGGGATCAAGCCGCGCGAGTGGGAGCACCCTACGCCGAAGCCGGTCGAGTTGATGGAGAAGTTCGTCGGCCTGCACGCCCAGGCCGGCGACATGGTGCTCGACCCATTCATGGGCGCCGGGACGACGCTCGTGGCGGCGAAGGCCCTCGGGCTCCGCGCCATCGGCATCGAGATCGAGGAGCGGTACTGCGAGATCGCGGTCAAGCGGCTCGCGCAAGGCGTCCTGTTCCCGGCGCCCGCGCGCGGCGAGACGGGCGGGGCGGGCGCGTGAGCCGGGACGCGGCCGGCCGCGAGACGATCACCCCCGCCCAGCTCGCGGCGCGGAAGCCGGCGGGCCGGCGGTGGTCGGCGGCCACGCGGACGGTCTGCGCGCAGGGGCACCAGCACGCAAGCCTCATGGAGGGCCGCGTCTGTGATCGGCTGCACCTCGAGGAGCGCGCGAAGGGGCTCGTCGGCACGGTGTACCGCCAGGTGCGGCTCCCGCTGTGGGTGCTACCGCCTGACGGCCACGGCAAGCCGTACTACCTCACGGTGGACTTCGCCGTGATCGACGGCCGGAAGCCGAATCGGTACGTCGAGGCGAAGGACCCCAGGCGCGTGTCCCGCGACTGGCGCCGCGGGGCGGCGGCGTTCGCGGCGTCCTACGGGCCGATCGAGGAAGTGTCGTCGTGACGGGGGACTCCCGCCGCGGGCGTGTCGAGGCTGGCCGGTGTGCCGCGGCGTCCTGCGGGGCGTCGCGGAGCCCTGCTCCTTGGGCTGCCTACCCGCCCACCGGCATCGGGCCGGCGCCCGCGGCGGGGGACTTTTCGGTTGACAGGATCGGCGTTGCTTGTAACGTGTATGCGTTACGGTAACCGGAAGGACGGACGCATGGCCTTCGTGAAGATCCACGGCGAGATCCTCGACTCGTCGGTCTGGTCGCTGCCGCACGCGACCCGCATCGTGTGGGTGACGATGCTCGCGATGGCCGACGAGCATGGGATCGTGGCCGCGTCGGTGGATGGCCTGGCGCGCCGCGCCGTTGTGTCGTTCAAGGAGTGCGAGACGGCACTCAAGGTCTTCCTCGGCCCCGACCCGAACTCGCGCGACGGCACGACCGGCGAGCGGGTCGAGAAGGTGCCCGGGGGCTGGTTGGTGCTCAACCACGCCGAGTACCGGGACCGGCGGACCACGGCGCAGATCGCGACGGCAGAGCGGGTGCGCCGGCACCGCAAGAAGCGAGAGGAGCAGCAGGCCGCGGCCGGCGTTACGGCTAACGATGTAACGCCACATCTCCCAACATCTCCCCCAGAAGCAGAGGCAGAAGCAGAGGCAGAAGCAGAGTCAGATAACTCCCCCCCTACCCCCCAGGGGGGGGCGGGGAAGTCTTCGACGCCCTGCGACTGCGGGGGCACCGGAAGGCGCCCGAACCACGGGCCGTGCTGCGTCTGCCCCCCAGGACGTGAACGCGCGGCGCGCTACAAGCGGGCGAAGCTCGACCAGCGGGCGCACGAGAAGATCAAGGCCGAGGGGCGCGCGACCGGCAAGGGCGGGATGGCCCCGGTGGGCGACGTGCTCGCCGGGCTGCGGAAGGGGACGGCATGACGACCGACTACGCGACGTTTCTCGAGACGAAGGCCCAGGCGGGCGCGGCGCACGGCTTCACGCCGACGTTCCTCCCCGACAGCCTGTTCGACTTCCAGCGGGCGCTCGTGGAGTGGGCGGTCCGCCAGGGCCGGGCAGCCCTGTACGCCGACACCGGGCTCGGGAAGTCGGTGATGGCGCTGGCCTGGGCCGAGAACGTTGTGCGGCATACGAACCGGCCCGTCCTGTTGCTGACCCCGCTCGCGGTCGGGCCGCAGTTCGTCCGCGAGGGCGAGAAGTTCGGCATCGCGTGCGAGCGGTCGCGTGATGGGACGCACTCGACCGAAGCGCGGATCGTGGTGACCAACTACCAGCAACTCGCCAAGTTCTCACCTGGCGGCTTCGCCGGGGTGGTCTGCGACGAGTCCGCGATCCTCAAGCATGCCGATGCAGAGACCCGGCACGACGTAACCGAGTTCTTGCGGACGGTGCCGTACCGCCTGCTCGCGACCGCGACCGCGGCGCCGAACGACTGGACGGAACTCGGGACGAGCAGCGAGGCGCTGGGATACTTCGGGCATGTGGACATGCTCGGCCGCTTCTTCGTGATCGAGCGGGCGCTGGTCCTCTGGTCGAACCCAGGCGAGGCGGTGCTGACCCCGTTCATGGGCGTGGGATCCGAGGTCTACGGCGCGGTGCGGGCGGGACGGAAGGGGATCGGCGTGGAACTCAAGGCGAGCTACTACCACCAGGCCGTGAAGAACTGCGCCGCGGCGAAGGCCGAGCGCGAGGCGCAGGAGCCGATGCTGTTCGCGGCGCCAGCCGAGGCGGAAGCCTAATGACCCTCGCCTCGACCTGCGCGGCCTGCGGCGTGCCGATCCCCGATGGGGCTTGGCGGTGGATCGTGCAAGGGACGAGTCTTGAGCGGTGCCTCGGCTGCGGGCCGGCGGTGTCCCGATGATCCGCTGTCCCGGCAAGCCCGGCGTCCCGTGTGGGGAGACGAAGTTGGCGGCGGCGCGGCGGTCGGCGGCCCGGGTGCTGGTGGTGTGCGCGGTGTGTGGCCGGTTCCGGTGGGTGTCGGTGGAGCGGTGGGCGGCGCACTGCGAGGATGTGCAGGTTGGGGCGGTGCGGCGGACGCTGCGGGACGGGCGGGCGCTGGCGAGCGGGGAGGGGGCGTAGATGGAGATGCTCGCGCGGTGTAGCGGCTGTGGGTACGCGATCCCGCTGTGGTCGCCGCAGCAGGTCGCACCGCACGATGTCCTGGATCCGGTGAGCGGCGGGCCGTGCGTCGGAAGCCGGAAGCCGCCCAGCCGTGAACCAGCGAACGAGATCCCGCGCGGCGTCACCGTGTGCGTTTCGTCGCTTGGGCAGACGCCTCGGCCGAATGCCGTGCCCCTGTCCAATGCCCGTGCGTGGCTCGCCGAGTGCGTCGCGGTCTCGCAGCGCGCGTGCGCAGAAACACACACGCCGCCCTGGGGCTTCCCCGCCCATGGTCCGGTGCTCCTCGCGCGCCTCGACGCGCTGGAAGCGTTCGCCGCGGCGTTCGCGGGGGCCGAGTGGGGCGGATCCGAGGACGGCGACGTGTGGGCTTCGTGCATCGAGTGTGATGGCGTCGAGCCGGAGGACTACGACAATACCATCGCGGGACAGGCGCGATGGAGGATCTGGGGAACGGCAGGCGATGATAAGGCGATCGTTATGCGGCGCGGGCGTGGCCACGGTCCCGAGTGCAAGCGTGGCGCCGCCATCGCGGCGCTCAAGGCGACGGGTGGGCCATGAAGCGGAGCCCCCTCAAGCGCCGGACTGGCCTCGTGCGCGAGCGAGAGATCCGCGGCGGCAAGATCGCGCCGTTGAAGCCCGGCGAGTACATCGACACGGCGCAGACGGACTGGCGCGAGGTCACGGCCATCGTGCGCGGCAGCGTGGACTTCTACCGGAAGCGCCCACCATTGAAGCGGGGGACGCCCCTCCGCCCGGTGACGCGGGACACGGCCAAGCGGAAGCGCCGGTTCGCCAGGCAGTACGGCTCGGCGGCCTTCGTCCGGTGGCTCCACGCCCAGCCGTGCCAGCTCGCCGGGGTGCCGACGGACCGCGCCGGCCGCTCGTGCGGCGCGCTGCCGAACCGCGACGCGATCGAGTGCTGCCACGTCCTCCCGAAGGGCGCGGGCTACGGGGTCACGCTGGACGACGGGACGCCGAACGTGTTCAGCGGGTGCCCGCGGCACCACGAGTGGCAAGGGGTCCGCTCGGTCGCGCGCGTGGCGCGGGAGAGCGGGCGGAGCCTGTGGTACCTTGCGGCGGCGCAGGCGACGGCGTTCGCCAAGGAGCAGGGACGATGAGGAACGGCCTGCCGAACTTCTCGGACGAGGCGGCGCACGCGGCGCGGTTGAAGGACCTGATGGTCTACCGCGTCGAGCGCGCGGCGCAGGAGCCGGAGGGTGGACCGTGGCGGCTCGCCCTCAAGGACTCCGGCGGCACCGCGGCGCTGACGTTGCCGGCGGATCGCGTGCTGGTGCTGCGCGACGGCAAGGCGATGGTGACCCGGGCCACGGCCCTCGCGCACGGGCTCGGGCTGCCGGACGAGATCCGGGTGGCGGTGTCGGCGTGAGCCTCCCCCTGATGAACCTGTCCGAGTCCCACGAGGTCACCTGGGGGGCGGTCTGCGAGAAGTTCCAGCGGGTCGCGCGGCTGCTGCGAGAGGCAGACACGCGCGCGCAAGGGCGGCCGGATCGCGACTTGGTGCTCGTGTGCGCGTGGCCGGTGCAGCAGCAGGCGCTCGAAGACCTCGCGGCGCTGGCGCGGCTCGCGGCCGACGAGCGCGCGGCTGTCTGGCGGGGAACGTACCTCGGCGGGGCGGCCATCGCGGACCGGATGGCGGCCAGGAGCTGGTGGCCCGGCACCCGGGCCTTCTGGCGCCGGCAGGCGGCGGCGTGGCGGGCCTGTGCGGCGGCGGGACCGCCCCAGCCCCCGCAACACTACCGGCCCGGAAAGGCGGTCTGATGCCCGCGCCCCCGATCCCTCCGACGACCATCGCACTGATCACGGCCACGCTCGGGCGCCCGCGCCTCCTCGCGGACCTCTTCGCGGACGTGCAGGCGCAGACGACCATGGACCTGACGTGGATCGTGGTGACTCAGGACCCCGCCCCGTCCTTCACCCCGGCCAGCCCGAAGCACTGGGCGACGTGGGACACGAGCGCCCGCTACCCCGTGCTCGACGGCTTCCGGCGCATCGTGCAGGTTCACATCCCGTGGCAGCGGGGGCTCGCGGCGGCGCGCAACCCCGAGGTTGCCGTGGCGTGGGGTCTCGGGTGCCGCTACCTCGCCTACGCGGACGACGACGACCGGCTCCACGCCTCCTACTGCGCGCGCCTCGGCGCGGCGCTCGACGCGTACCCGACGGCGAGCGTGGCGGCGTGCCGGATCATGGACCGTGGCCAAGTACTCCACCCGCTGACGCACTACTCGTCGTGCTCGCGGATGGCCCGGATCGAGGCGTGCGCGACGCGCCCCTGGCGGCCGACGGGGCCGATCATGGACACGGACTACTGGCGGCAGTTCGACGACCTCGAGACCGTGGTGGTGGACTCTGAGCCGCTGTACGTGTGCGGGAACGCGCTCACGGGTGGGACGCGGGATGCGACAGGGGCGTGGTGATGACATGGATTCAAGGCGCGGCATGGCGCGGCCAGTCGGGGCATGGCATGGATGGGCGGGGCCTGGCTCGGCTTGGCCCGGCGGGGCACCGTGAGGTCAGGCCCGGATGGGCCTGGCTAGGCCGGGCGCGGCAAGGCAAGGTCTCTAACACCCGGTGAACCACCGGGAAGAACGGAGTGAGTGATGCACTATCTGACGTTCGAGTTGAAGGGCCGGGCGCCGTTGCTGATGCACAACGGCCGGCTGGCCGATCCCCTGAACCCCTACACGGTCGCGCTCAAGCGTGCGACGGAGGTCAAGAAGAAGACCGAGACCCAGCATCAAGAGGTAGCGCGGCTGGAGTTCCTCGGCGGGCTGTACCTCAACGCGGACGGCGAGCCGATCATCCCCTGCGAGAACATCGAGGCGATGGTGAAGTACGCGGGACGCCGGAAGAAGCTCGGGCAGGAGTGCGAGCGCGCCGTCGTGTGCTTGGGCGATCCCGGTCTCGTGCTCGGCGGGGGCAACTGGCCGAAGGGTGAAACCGCGCTCTGGGAGTGGAAGAACCACGTGCTCGCCTTCCGGAAGACGGCGGGGATGCGCGGGAGCACGGTCGTCAGGACGCGGCCGATGTTCGCCACGTGGACGCTGCGTGTCGAGTTGCAACTGGACACGACGATGATGAACCCGGACACCCTCAAGGACGTCCTCAAGATCGCGGGGCGCGAGATCGGGCTCGGGGACTGGATCCCGCGCTATGGGCGGTTCGAGGCGGAGTGCGTGTCAGAGAGGAGTGCGTGATGGCGACCCCCACGAGTCCCTACCCCCTGGATGTCTGCGCGATCGAGAAGGGGCGGACCTTCTCGGCCGAGGAGTGCGAGGTCTTGGTCGGCATGAAGCGGACGGACGCGCGGTATCGGCTCGCGTTGCTGGCGCTCAAGGACCGGGTCAAGCGCGAGTTCGAGCGGCAGCGCGACATGGTCGTCAGCCTAACGACGAGTCGGAAGTTCGCCCCGCCCGGCGGGCTGCATATCTGCGCGGACCATGAGCAGCCGGTCTACAATGGGCACCGTAGCGCCCACGGGGTGCGCACCGTGCATCGGGCGGCGCGCGATGCCTCCGGCACCGATCTTTCGGAGATCCCGGAGGCCGACCGTCCGCTGGCGATCCGGCAGATGGACCTCTGTGCGCGGCGGTCGATGGCGCTCCGTAAGCGCGACCCGGTGAAGTTCATTCCGCACACGAGTACGCTGCCGAAGATGCTGGGACCGTAGATCCAGGCGCGGCTAGGCCTGTCGGGGCGCGGTGGGGCGTGGCGAGGCGTGGTGCGGCCGGGCCTGGCGGGGCACGGCGAGGCGCGGCACGGCGTGGCGTGGTGCGGCAAGGCAAGGAGTTTTGATGTCGAACGTAGGATCGGTGGATCAACTCTGCCGCCTCATGCGATCGGCGGTTTCCTTTCTCTCCGACAGAACCGTGAAGGGCGAACTGAATCCCGGGCATGCCGAGCGAGCCTTCCTGGATCTCGCGGCGGCGGCGCTGTACGCCGGCCAGAAGGCGGCGAGCGCGCGGTGAGGCCCGCCATCCTGATCGTCGCGACCCGGGGCTACCGCCCGATGGCTGGCGAGATCCTCGCGTGGGCCAACGCGACGACCACCTGGGCCGCGACGGTGCTCCCCCAGGACGCCGCCGATGGCGCGCACTACCTCGACACGCTCCCCTGGCCCATGCCCACGCTCCTGCGCTACCACTTCTACCGCGTGGTCCTCGAGGCGAACCCCTGGATCACGCACGCGCTGGCGCTGGACGCGGACCTTCGGATCCTGGGCGAGCTCGACCCAGCGACGCTCTTCTCGGATCGCGGCCTGACGGCGGTGGAGCACCCGGGCTACTCGGGGAGCCTCGGGTGGCAGCCGAAGCCCTTCGTGGTGGACCCCGCCTCGGCGGCGTTCGTGGAGCCGCAGGCGCAAGGCCCGTACTACGCGGGGGCGGTGGTCGGGGGACCACGCCAGGCGTTCCTCGCGTTGTGCGACGCGATGATCGGGCGGATCGACCGGGACCTCGCGCGGGGCCGGATCGCGGAGTGGCACGACGAGTCGTACCTCAACGCCTGCCTCGCGTTGGACCAGACGCCACCCGTGGTGAGACTGCCCGCGACCTACTGCGCCCCGGAAGGCCAAGAGGCGGGCTACCCGCACGCCTTCCCGGCGAAGATCCTGGCCCGGAACAAGGACCACGCCGCAGTGCGGCGACGGATGGGAGGGTGACCATGCGCGAGAACCTGTTGCCGCTGTCGCTGGCCGTGGCGGTGCTCGGCGGGTGTGGCCGACCGCAGTCGGCGAGCGTGTCCGGTGCGCCCGAGGTGGACGGCGCGCGGGTGCTCGGGGAGGTGGAGCATGTCCCGGTCTATGTCCTGCGCGACCCGGTGACCGGCGCGTACGTCTACGCGATGGTGGGCGAGAGGTGCCGGGCGCTCGCCGTCCTTCCCGCGGTGGCCGCAGACGAGACTACCAGTGTCGTCGCGTCGAAGCGCACGACCGACAAGGGGGACCACTAACATGCCCTTCGCGAGAGACCAAGCAACCGGAGAGACGGAAGCGATCGGGACCTCGCCCGAGGCCAGGCGGTACAACGCGGCTCGGGGGCTGGCGCGGGCGGCGCGCGCGGTCGCGGAGGCGGTGGCGCAGCCCGCAGGCACGCCAGGCGAGATGCCCGTCTTCCGTGACGAGGTGGCATGGCGCGTCGGCGTGCGCGATGCGACGGACAACCTGAATGCCGCCCTCGCTACGTGGGACGCCGTCCAAGAGGTGAGCCTCTTGGAGCAGGCGGAGGTGCGGCGTGGGAGGGCGGGGGAGAACGGAGGCGCAGCGTGAGCGACCCCATCGCGGACAAGTTGGACGAGATCCTTGAGAAGGCCCCGGACCCCTATCCGTGCCTGCGGTCCGGCGAGCGTCTACGGTTCACGCCGCGATGGTCGGGCTCGACTTGGTGGCCGCGATGGCTGCGGCGGGCATCACGTACTCGGAGGAGTGGGCTCCCGATGGGCGCGTGACGTACCACTGGCGCGGGCCTGTGCCGCCGACGGCAGCGTTGACGCCAACCCCAAGCCCCGTGTAGGGTTGGGGGCACGGGGGTACAGGACGTGGGGAGGATCGACCGGCGATGTACCCCAAACGACCGCGTGATCGCGAAGCGCCTGGCGAAGTACGACGACCGGGTGGCGGCGGCGCAGGCGAAGGTCGAGGCTGGGGAGCCGCTGACCCGCAGCGAGCGGACGCTCTTAGCGTGCGAGCGCGCCATGCCGATCGAGGCGCTCGCCAAGCGGATGGCCGAGATCGTGAAGCGCCCGCGGCGTCTGGACATCGCGAGCACGACCGCGGCGGGGCTGCTCCTCAAGATGGCCGGCGATGAAGCGCCCACCGAAGTACAGCACAGCGTCAGCTTCGACCTCTGCGCCCTCGCCAGAGACGTCGCCCTGGCCAACCGATCCCGGGGAGCAGCGGCTCTTGCTGGGGGAGTGCTACCGGCGCAACCCGGTCCGCTTCTGCCAGGACCTGCTCCGATTCCAGCCGACCCCGTGGCAGGAGCGGATCCTCTGGCGGATCGAGGCGCGTCTGCGAACGGGAACTGGCGGCACCACTAAGATCCCGACCGGGCACGGCGTCGGGAAGTCGCGGATCGGGGCGGCGATCCTGGTGTGGCTGGCCGTGTGTTGGGGGCCGGTCACGCTCCTCACCACGGCGCCGACGTGGCGACAGGTCGAGAAGATCCTGTGGCGCGAGGTGCGCTCCCTCGTGCTGGGGGCGCTGGGGGACTGCTCGGTCAAGCCCCTGCATACCGAGTGGACCCCGTGCGATGGCGTGATGGCGCTCGGGATCTCGACCAACGACCCCTCCCGCTTCCAGGGCTTCCACGCTCCGCTCGTGGTGGTGATCGTGGACGAGGCGGCCGGCGTCGAAGAGCCCATCTGGGACGCGATCCGCGGCGTGACCACAGGCGCGCGGGACTTGGTGATCGCGCTGGGCAACCCCACGGACCCCGAGAGCGTCTTCTGCCGGGACTTGGCTCGCCCCCCGAAGGACACCGAGGTCGTGCGGATCTCGTCGGAGGAAGCGGCCGACTGGAACGCGCAGCAGCCCGAGCCCATCCCTGGCATCGTGTCCCGCCAGTGGATCGAGGCGCGGCGGGAGGAGTGGGGGCCGGAGTCGCCGGCCTTCCTCTCGCGCGTGCTCGGGCTCGTGCCATCGGAGGCGTCGGACGCGCTGATCCGCCTCTCGTGGGTCGAGTCGGCGATGCGGCGGTGGGAGGATGCGGTCTGGGAGTGCGAAGAGGCCAAGTGCGAGCTCAAGGACCGGGCGGCCTTCGATGTAGTGATCGGGCTGGACGTGGCCAGACACGGGGGCGACCGCATCGCGTGGGCGGTGCGCCAGGATGCGGACGTGGCGCACGTCGAGTGGTGGGACTACTGTGACGACCTCACCAAGATCGTGGACCACACCCGCGCGCTCGCGGGACGGTGGAGCGCGAAGGCGATCATCGTGGACGCGACCGGGATCGGGTGGGGTGTGGTCGATGGGCTCCGCCGGCACAAGGTCAACGTCCTGCCGGTGGACTTCGGCTCGGCCGCGTCGAAGGATCTCGACTTCGCGAACCGACGGAGCGAGCTGTGGTGGGGGCTCCGCGAGTGGTTGCGCCTCGGCTACGGTGCCCTGCCCGCGCTTGACCCGATCCTCGCGGAGCCGACCCCGTTGTACCGCTGGGACGGGAAGCCCCAGCGCCTCACGCTCGAAAGCAAGGAGGCGATGCGCCAGCGCCTCAAGGACTCCCACCGCGCGAAGTCCCCGGACCTCTGGGACGCCATCGCGCTCGCGCTCGTGCAGGGGGCGGGCAAGATGCCGGAGGGCGTGCCCAAGGGGGCGTTCCGGGTCACGCGCGGGGTGTTGAACCTGGACGTGGCGTAGGGTAGGCTTGCGCCGCGATGCAAGGAGGCCCCATGTATTCGGATGGCTACCGCGTGGTACACAAGATCGGCCCCACAACGGCTGGGGGCGCGACTGCCGAGTTCGACGTGGTCGAGCACTCAAGGGACGTACTCGGGAGCGTCGAGCGTGTGCTCGGCACCTTGAAGTTCCAGCACGACACGATTCCGGCGGTCGGCGTGAAGGGCTGGACCAACGAGTGCGTACTCGCCGTCGTGCGCGCGCGCCTGCGCGAGTTCCAGGCTGGGCCGTACGAGTGCTACGAGAACGGCATCGCGCTCGACCACGTCGAGAAGGCGCTCGCCGCGCTTGAACTGCGCACCAGCAACCGCGTGGCGCGCGGCGTCGAGGGAACCCACTCGGCGTGACCTGTCGCCGATTCGGTTAGCCTTTCCGCTTGACTTCGCACGGGCGCGCGTTCTACCGTGCGCCCACCGTGCCCGACGTTCCTGCCGTCACCGGCTTCGCGCCTCCCGCCCCCGTCGAGCACAAGGCGCCTCCGATGGTGTCGCGGGTCACGCTCACCTCGAGCGGACAGCCGCTCTTGTACTACCTCGCGGGCGAGATCCTCGAGCGGAACGACATGCTCCGCCAGTGGTCCCGGCGCACCGACATCCGTCACCGGATGCTCGAGTGGTCGCCCGACGTGGCCTCGGCCTACGAGCAGTGGGTCTACCCGGTGATCGCATCGAAGCCCAAGGCGATCTCGCCCGAGGGAGCGGATCCCGAGGCGATGGCCGAGCAGACGCAGATGCTCACGACCGCGCTCCGCACGGGCACGGGCTACCGCGCGATCGTCGCGCACCTGACGCGCGTCCCGTGGTACGGCTTCGGGGTGCTCGAGCTCGCGGGGACGAACGGGATCGGAAATCCAGCCATGGGCGAGGCGTTGGTGCCCCAGGCGGTCCGCATCCCGCACGAGGCGATCAAGTTCGACCGGGACATGAACGCCCGGATCATCACCGATGAGCACCTCTCCGAAGGCGAGCCGATCAACACCGAGGAGCACCGCTGGCGCTTCATCCAAGCGACGTGGGGGAGCCCCGAGGGGATCAACCCCTACGGGTGCGGGCTCGCCGAGCGGGTCTACTGGCTCTGGCACTTCCTGACCTTCGGGCGCAAGCACTGGCTCACGGCGTTGGAGAAGTTCGGGATGCCGACGCTCCTCGCGATGATCACGGCGGGGGACTGGGAGACCCAGCGGGAGCGGTGGCTCGAGATCATGAAGGACTACGTGTCCCAGGCCGGCATCGCCGTGCCGAAGGACACGGTGGACAGCATCGAGCTCCTCGAGCGTTCGGGCGGATCGAGCGGCGGCTTCCCGGCCCACGAGAAGCTCGACGAGGTGATGCGCCAGGGCATCGCGAAGGCCATCCTCGGCCAGACCCTCACGACCGAGCAGGGCGACGTGGGCTCGCTGGCGCTGGGCAAGGTCCACGCCGACATGCTCACGGACCGCCAGTGGATGCTCGTGGGCTGGGTGCAGGACGTGCTCTCCGAGACGCTGGTCCGCTACCTGTCCGAGTACCTCTTCGGGTCCTACCTCGGGCACCGGCTCGAGATTGAGCTCGACGACCCGGAGGACGCGGCGCTCGCGATGCAGCGCATCGAGGCGGCGAAGAGCGCGGGGCTGCGGGTACTCAAGGCCGAGGTGCATGCCGCGACGGGCTTCACGGAGCCCCCGCCCGATGCGCCCGAGGAGGCGGTGATCGATTTCGCGGCGCAGAAGGAGGCCGAGCAGGAGGCGCAGTTCGCGCGCGCGGAGGCGAGCGGGTTCGGGGCGAAGCCCGGCGGCAAGCCGGACGGCCCGCCAGAGAAGTTCAGCGAGACGGGGATCATCGGCGCGCGGGCAGAGAAGCGTCGGTTGCACGAGGTGGACGCGCTCGGCGCGGCCGGAGCGATTGCGGCGGCCAGCGAAGTGATGCGCGGCCTCGCGGATCGCGTGGCCGACCGGGCGCGGAAAAGAGACCGGCGGTAGCCTGGAGGGGCTGAAGGCGCGCGCCATCGTGGGCGCCGCGGACTTCGAGCCCTTGGACCGGATCCTCGGGACCACACTCCTCGCGGGGCATCTGCTCGGGCGAGAGGACATGCGCGACATCGCGCGCGCGCACGGGCTCACGGCGGAGCGGTTCCGCGACCCGAGCATCATCATGGACTGGCCGAACGCGCCGCCGATCGAAGTGCTGGACGCCTTCAAGCGTCGCGCGCCGCTCGCGACAAGGACCGCCGAGCGCATTGTGGATGCCTCACTCGTGCGCGGGAAGTTGGCGCGCGAGCAGCTGACCGAGTTCGTACAGGAGTCGATGCAGGGCGAGATTGACGAGGCGATCCGCGAGGGCAAATCGTTCCGCTGGTTCAAGGATCACGTCCAGGCGATCCTTGATCGCAGTGGACTCGCCCCCGCCAACCCCCACCACCTCAAGACAGTCTTCGAGACGAACGTGACCGCGGCGTACAACGCGGGCCGTATCGCCGAGCGCAACGCGAACCCCGAGATGGCGGCGATCTTCCAGTGGTGGCAGTACACGAACGCGGACCCCGTGACGGTCGTGTGCCGGTCGATGGCGGGCAGGGTCTACCACGCCGATCACCCGATCTGGAAGACCTACACCCCGCCGAACCACTTCCGATGCAAGAGTTTCTTGACGCCGGCCTCCCGCCAGGACATCGACGAGGCGGGGCTTGTGGTGCGACGCGGGCTCCCGAAGGCGGACGGCAAGATCGTGCGCCCCGACGTGGGCTTCCGGCGCAACGTGGCGGCCGCCATGGTGCGGAACCCGTCCGCGGGCCTCGGCTAGCCCGCAGGGAATCGGTGACCACCGAATAAAGTTTCGGAAGGTCATTGTATCTCGCGTGGCACGCGCCTACCGTGCGCGCGTGCCGACGACGTTCAGCGAGCAGCAGAAGGCGAGGACGGTCGAGGACCTCATGGCCAAGGGCCATGACAAGGCCGAGGCCCACGCGCTCGCGACGAAGCAGGCAATGGAGCAGGGCTTCGCCGAGTCATGGTCCGGCGAGGCGTGCATCTTCCGGCTCGACGGCGACGACTCGGATCGGAAGTTCACCGAGACGGACCTTGACACGGTCGTGGCGAACTTCGCGGCGCGGAAGGCTGGCACCCAGTCCGACGTGCCGGCGCCCTGGCACCTCGGGCACGAGGAGGACCGCGCGATCGAGTCGCGGCTCCTCGCGAACCGGACGGACCTCCCGGCCATCGCGAAGACCGAGGCGGTCTTCCGTAAGGGCCTCGAACTGTGGGCGAAGGTCAGCGGGCCGGGCGCCACGCGGCCGATCTTGGACCTGTACCCCTACCGCAGCGCCGAGTTGTACCGCGACTACCCCGGGCAGGGGCCGACGCTCAAGGGCGTGGGGCTCCTCGGGGCTTCGCAGCCCGCGAAGAAGGGGCTCGGCGCCGTGGTGCTGAACGACGCGACCGGAGGCGAGTACGTGATCACCGCGCCGGTGCTGGACACCGTGCGCTTTCAGGAGGCACCCATGGCCACCCCGATCGTGACGCCCGCACCCGCGCCGGCCAACGTGCTGACCGTGAACGACAAGCCCGTCGTGACGGTCGAGCAGTTCGCCGAGTTGTCGGCCAAGCACGCCGCGGCCACGGCCATCCTCGAGGGCCAGAAGGCGATCCTCGCCCAGCAGGCGGCGGACCTCGCGACGCTCAAGGCGGAGCGCGAGGGCGCGAAGGTCGAGCGGTTCGTCGAGGAGCGACTGGTGCTCTCGGGTCGGGTCGGTCCCGAGGTCGCGGCGAAGGTGAAGACGTACCTGCGCCAGGTGCAGGTGATCGAGAAGTTCGCCGAGAACGTGACGCCGTTCGAGGCGGCCTGCGCGCTGCTCGATGCGGTGCTCCCGAAGCCCACGGCCCGCACGGCGCTCGTGTCGGGCGGCCACAAGGCCGAGCGGCCCGCCACCGAGAACCGGCTGGGCCTGGTGGTCGAGAAGTACACCGACCTCCGCGCGCGCGGCGGGCTCGCGCCCTTCGAGACGTTCGCCGAGGCGTGCGCCCTGTCCCCCGAGGAGACCACCAAGGCCCTCGCGCTCCTGCCCGAGTCGCTCCGGCCCCAGAAGAACGGGACGGCGCACTAGCGCCCGAAGGAGACTCTCATGGCTGCCGCCACCGCTGATCGTGGAGCCAAGTTCCAGCCGGGCGCCGTCTACCAGTTCGGCCTCGACGGGGGTGCCACGCGCAACGTCCACAAGGGGACGATGATCTGCGCGGACACAGACGGGTACGCCATCGTCGGCGCCGACACGGCGGGCTACCGCTTCCTCGGCGTGGCGACCGAGCGCGTGGAGCAGACGGCCACGTCCACGGACGCGACCGAGAAGATCAAGCTGGCGCGGCGCGGGCTCTTCTCGTTCGCCATCGGCTCCGCCGCGCTGACCGACATCGGGCGCCCGGTGTGGCTCACCGACGACCAGACGGTGACGTTCACGCAGTCGAACGTCGGGCCGGTCGGCAAGATCGTGGAGCGGGTGTCGAGCACCGAGGTCATCGTGGACATCGGGGACGCGCTGGGCGGCGGGATGCAGTTCCTGTCGTGCAGCGTGGGCACCAGCGCCTTCGCGTCGGGCTCGACGACGAAGGAAGTCACGACGGGCCTCACGGCCCTCCTCGCGGGGTTCGTGACGAACCAGGCCAGCGACTCGCCGTCGAAGGTCATGTCCTGCGACAACACCGTCACCTCGAGTGCGGTGACGTGCGCCCGGGAGTCCTCGGGCACGGCCGAGATCAACTTCAACTACCTGTTCGCCGGGTACTAGCGCCTAGGCGCCAAGGAGACAGCCATGCCGTACGGTGGCAGTGCCGCGAAGGTCACCATCGCCGAGGTGCAGTCCGAGTTCCTCCAGACCCTCCAGGCCCAGGAGGATCTCGCGGGCCTCGTCGCCGACACGAAGGGCTCGACGCGCAAGAGCGAGCGGTTCGTCGTGGTCGGCAGCCCGTCGATCCTCCAGGAGTGGACCGACGAGCGCGTGGACCAGGAGGTCTTCGAGAAGGACCTCACGGTCACGCCGAAGCACTACGAGGCGATGGAGAAGGTCCACCGGGACTCGCTCGAGGACGACCAGACGGGCGCGTACATGGACAACGTGCGCGGCCTCGCGGGCGCGGTGATCCAGCACCGCAACAACCTGGTCCTCGGCGACCTGCTCGACGCGGCGTACTCGGACGGTAACTACGGGCTGGCGTGGGATGGCCAGTTCTTCTTCGACACGGACCACTCGGACCCGGGTCCGGCCACGTACACGACCTCCTGGGACAACGACCTCACGGGCGCGGCGGCCACCGGCACCACGCCGACCGAGGCCGAGGTCCACACGGCCCTCGACGCGGTCGAGGAGGCGTTCGCGCTCAAGAAGGACGACAAGGGGCGGCCGTTCCACACGGGGATGCTCAACGCGCCGCGGATCATCCTGGCGCCCCCGGACCTGTACGGCCCGATCGTGCGCGCGGTCAACAACACGTGGTACCCGGTGAGCGGCGGGCCGATCGAGAACATCGACCGCAAGGGGAAGTACCGCGTGGTGCAGAACCAGTACACCGCGAACGCGGACCGCTTCCAGGTGTTCATCGGCACGAAGGCGTTCCTGATCGTGCAGCGGCTCGCGGCGCGGTTCCAGCAGGTCACCGGGCAGCGGAGCGGCGAGGTGTCGCACGAGACCTTCCTGCGGCTCTTCGACTTCTTCGGCGTGGACTACCGCGTGCGGCCGGCGCTGCGGCACTTCGCGTACGGCTGCTCGTACATCTACACGTAGGTCAGGAGGACGCCATGCCGAAGTACGTGCTGACCGTCAAGACCGGAGTGGGCCGCGTCCGGGTGGACCACCCGGATCTCCCCAAGGACACGACGCTCGGTCCCAAGTCCGAGGGCGGCGCCCGGGTCGTGAAGGTGCTCGAGGGGACGCCCGTGACGATCGACGCGACCGTGAAGGTCGCGGGCGAGATCGCGGCGCGCTACCACGCGATGCTGTCCGTGGATGGGCTGCCCGAGCCCGCGCCGGCCCCGCTCGTGCTCCCGGTGACGAAGGCGAAGTCGGGCAAGTAGCCCCGCGAACCCCCTGCGGAGTGGGGGAGTTGGCTAGCACCGTGACCCTGCGCGAGAGCGACCTGCCGATGGCGGGCGCCCTGGGGCGATGCCCCGCGGGCGAGGGGAAGCGGTGCCGGCCGGGCCGGGAGCCCTTCTCGGCGTGGGTCCTCCAACTGGCGGACTGGGGCCTGCGCATGAACGCGCGGCCCCACGAGCGGCGCCTCTGGCGCGTGCTGGCCAACGCCTACAGCGGGGAGAAGACCGAGGTGACGCTCCCCTCGGGGCGCCAGCTCAAGGCGTACAGCGCGGGGAAGCTCCGCCTGTGGTCGCACCCCACGCAGCCGAACCCCGGGCCGGAGTTCTACCTGACGTTCCGAGACGCCCGTGCGTTGTGGCGGGACACGCACCTCGACCTTGTTCCCGCCTGTGATCGGATCGAGGTGGCCGGGACCCCGGCCCCAGAAGAGGAAGTGTCCGCGTGAGCCAGCCCAAGCCGTCCGCCGCCAAGTTGCCCGAGGCCGGCGCGTCCCCGCGCCCGGTGCCCCAGGCCACCGCGTCGCCCGTCGAGCAGTGCTTCCAGCAGGTCCCCCGCCACGGCCCAGGGGCCACGGTCGTCTGGCTCGCCGACCCGCGCGAACCGAAGCTCGACCGGCACATCCCGGGGTACGACCTCCGGTTGAAGCCGGGCATCCTGTACGCCCTGCCGATCCGGCCCGAGACGGCGGCGAACGGGAGCCCGCTCGCGCACGTCACCGGGCTCCGCGGGCAGGCGATCGTGGATCCGACCGACCGGCGGCGCGAGGGCGCCAAGGGCCTCGGGTGGCGTTGGATCCCGGACGCCGAGCCGCTGGACCCCGAGAACCTCAAGGCCCTGTCGCCGCTCGGGGACATCGGGCGCGGGATCGCCTTCAAGGCGCTCGAGCCGGAGCTCAAGCGGGCGATGATCGCCAAGCTGGGCGAGGGGGCCTACCAGGTCCAGTGGGAGATCGGCGCGAAGTCGCGGGACGACCGGGGCCGGACGCTCGGCACCAGGGGCGCCCTGGCGTCCATCCGCACGGCGCTCCTGGGGCTCGGGGAGGACGCGCTGGCCAAGCGTCTGGACGAGACCCAGGTGCGGCTCGACGCCCCGAAGGCGTGCCCCCGCATCCCGGACTACCTCGAGATCCCCCTCTGCGCGAAGTGCGGCGAGTACATGCCCGCCGAGCGGGACAAGGTGCGGCACCAGGCGGTCTACCACGACTCGAAGATCCCGCCGCGCCTCCTGCGTCCCGGCGCCACCCGGGCGGCCGATGTGCCGGCCGGCGAAACGACGCACGCCTTCGTGTACGACCACGCGACGAAGCGAGCGGTGGCCATCACCGAGGACGCCGCGGGGTAGCCCCACATGGCCTACTGCAACGAGGCGGATGTGGACAAGGTCTTCCACGAGCCTTCCGTCACCCGAAGCATGGACGACGACGCCTCGGGGGCGGAGGACACGGGGATCATCGACGCCCTGATGGATGAAGCCTCGGGTGAGCTGTGGGGCTACGTGAAGACCCACTACGCGACGCTCGATCCAGCGAACGTGACGGACGTCACGAACACGGCCCAGGTGCCGGCCGTGCTCCGCCGGAAGACCGCCCGCCTCGCGGCGGCCTACGTCCTCATGCGCCAGATCGGGACCACCCCGCCGATCAAGCAGATGCAGGACGACGTGTTGGCCTGGGCGCAGAAGGTGGCGGACGGGGACATCCTGCTCACCACGGGATCCAGTCGCCTCGCGGACTCCACCTCGCGGGGCGTGCAGAAGGCGTTCGCGCCCCAGGGGGAGATCCAGCACTACGGCGAGGCGGACCCGGGGAGCCCGGGGGATGCCGCGAAGAACGGCTTCTTCGATTCGGACAGCGAGGCGAACTAGCGTGCGCATCACGGCGAGGATCGTGAAGGACGGCGCCACGATGCGGCTCAAGGGCATCGGGAGCCGTGCGCGAGACATGACGCCCATCATGCGGGCCATCGCGCAGTCGATGCTCTGGTCCGTCCAGCGCAACTTCCAAGTGGGCGGGCGACGCGATGGCGCCGTGGGGGCGTGGCGTCCGCTGGCCGCGAGCACGATCGCGCGACGGAAGCAGGCGAACCCGAAGATCCTGCTTGACACGCGGGCGCTCTACCGCGGCCTGCGTCCGGCCTCTGGTCCGCGCTTCGCGCGCGTGGTGGCGAGCGCGCTGTACGCCGAGAAACACAACCAGGGCGGACGCTGGGGGCACTCGATCATGGTGAACGAGACGCTCAAGATCCCGGCCCACACGCGGCGGATGCACGGGAAGCGGGTCGCGGTCCGGGCGCACACCCAGCACCAGCACTTCCGGCTCCACGCGCGCCCGTTCCTCGTCGTCCAGAAGCAGGAGCGCGTGCGCTACCAGCGCCAGATCCGGGCGTACGTCCTCGCGGGCGTCGCCAAGAGGGGAGCGGCATGAGCGCAGGCATCCAGACCTCCGAAGTCCGCGTCGGGGCGCACCGGGTCTTCTGGGGCGCCTCGGGTTCCGAGACCGAACTCGGCCTCACGGCCGAGGGCTCGGTCGTCCGCATCGACCAGGAGCAGGTCCCGATCAAGACCGAAGAGTACGGCCAAGGCGAGAAGGGGACGCCGGTCAAGAAGGTCCACGGCGGCGAGACGATGGTGGCCGAGTTGGTGCTGATGCAGTGGTCCCCGGCCCAGTTGCTCATCGCGATCCCGGGGAGCGTGGCAGGAACCGGGACCGATACGGCCTCGGTCTACATCGGGAAGCAGGCCGGGACGGACCTCTCGGGCACGGCCTACGCGCGGCGCCTGCGGCTCCACCCAATCACGCAGACGAACACCGCCACCGAGACCAGCGACATCTACATCCACCTCGCGATCCCGAAGCCCCTCCCCATCGAGTCGCGGTTCAATAACCGCGAGGCCGCCATGATCGGCGTGACGTTCGAGGGGATCGTGGACACGACACAGAGCGACGGGTCGCGCCTCGGGCGCATCCGGGTCACATAGCCCATGGCGCGCGGCAGTCGGCTACACACGGTCGCCGAGGCGGGGCTGGACCTCGAGCTCAAGATCCGGGGGCAGACCTACGCCATCCACCCGTCCCTCCCCGACGTGCTCCGGTACGAGGGGATGCTGGGCGAGATCCTGGCGGCGGCGAAGGGGTCGGAGACCGCCCCGCCGATCCCGGACTACGAGCGGGACGCCCGGATCGCCGACGCGGCGTTCACCTATCTCGGCAAGCCCCACGGCGACCTGATCCGCGCCTTGCCGCCGCCTATGCAGAGCGACGTGTGCGCCCAGTTGCTCGCGTGGTTCCGTGCGCAAGCCCCGACCGGGGAGGTGTCGGCGCCGGACCCTTCTTCCGGATCGGGCGGGTTGCCCGAGGCTGTGGCGAACGGGGAGGCCGCGTGGCGCGCTTCCATGCCCACGCCTTCTACCGTTGGGAGCGCGCCGTGATCCGCCTCGAGGCGCAACAGGACTGGCGGGCGTACTGCGCGGTGGCGGCGGCGCAAGGGAACGAGGCGGCACTGGTCGGGCTGGTTCGCGGGGTCTTCGGGGCCGACGCAGCGGAGACCCTGGACATCAAGTTGCAACAGGCGCGCGCGCGCGCCGAGCGAGGGTAGGCCATGGCGGGCACACACGCGACGATCGGGAACGACCTCGGCAAGTTCGCGCGGGTCTTCCGCGTGCTGCGGATGATCCGGAACGGCGGGGCGACCATCTCCATCGACGCCCTGGACCAACTCCAGCTCGAGGTCGAGGCGGTCTTCGACGAGGACGACAGCCACAACAAGGTGCTCGCCGCGTGGATGTCGTACTTCAACGCCTGCCGCTCCGCGATGGATGGGATGATCCGGGGGCTTCGGGTCGTGTTCGACGTGTACGCCTTCCAGGTGCTCCGGTCGGACATCGGCTCCACGGCGACCTCGGTGGACGACATCGTGGACGACCTGGCCGAGAACATGCTGATCGACGCGATGGACGTGCTCGAGGTGATCATCACGACGAGCGCGGTCACGGCCGACGCGGACAACACCGGCAACGGGACGCTGATCGTCCACGACCAGGAGCCGATCGAGAAGCGGGACAACGACCGGGTGCAGGCGAGCAAGGACATCCTGCAATGCACGGTGGACAGCCGGCGCGGGGCCTCCTGGCGCTCGGAGACCTTCAACTGGCAGAGCGACATCCACGGCAACGGCCCCACGCTCACGGTCGGGGGCAAGGAAGGGGCGACCGCCCAGCGGATCGACAACGGGTCCTTCGATGGCTGGACGGCCAGTGCCCCGGACATCTGGACCTTCACGACCGACGTCGGGACGAAGGCGGAGGAGACGAGCCTCATCTACCGGACGTACGAGGAGGACGGCACGACCGCGGCCTCGGCGTTCAAGTACACCGCGAACGGTGCGGCGACGACCCTTGACATGCGGCAGGCCGAGACCCTCTTCACCGGCTACTCCTCGAACAAGTTGAAGCCGAAGGGCGTGTACCTGCTCTCGGTCTACGCCCGCCGGGGGGCCGTGGCGGACATCGACGGCACGGTCACGATCGGCTTCGTGGGCACCGGCTACGCGGCCGGCTCCGGCGAGACGATCTCCCTGACGACCCTCACCACGTCCTACGTCATCAAGACCGCCGTCGTCGTGATGCCCAAGAGCATCCCGACCGACATGGCGATCCAGGTGCTCTGGAACGGCACGCCGACCAGCGGGCGTATCCTGTACCTCGACGACCTCAACCTCCAGGAGATGACCTACTGGGAGGCCCGCGCGATGTACGCCGGGATCGTGTCGGGCTCCACGGACTTCATCGCGGGACCCGAGCAGGCGGACTACATGACCTTCAACACCACGCGCCCGGCGGAGGGCACGGCGCTCTTCCAAGAGTTCATGACGCTCCTGACGAACCGGAACGACCCGACGGGGAACCAGATGCCCGACCTCAACACCCAACTGCCACACGCGAGTGCGGCACACGCGAACTTCGCCGAGTCGAAGGCGACGTAGACGGGTAGGCCATGGCCACCGCGAGCGCCCTCACCACCCTCCTCAAGAACGTCGAGGTCAACCTCAAGGACACCACCAACTTCTCCGGCCTCTCCCAACTCAAGTGGTCGGCGAAGACCCAGCACATCGTCGCGACGTTCACCCCGTCCTACCAGGGCACCGTGCCCTTCTTCCAGGTGGCCCCGGGGACCTGCACGAAGGACAACGCCATGGGGCGGGTGGACCGCCAGCAGGTGCTTGTGCATGTGTGCTGGGGCATCGTGTCCGATCCCCAGGGCTACTACACGCTCGCCGGCACGGCGGCGCTCGACTCGATCGGGACGCTCATGGAGGAGATCGAGAAGGCGCTGACCCGGCCCGAGCCGTTCAACCACGCGCCGTACAACACGGGGTCCTACACTGCGCAGACCGGGGTCCACGGGGCGATCCCGGTGGAGTGGACCCCGGTGACCCCGCTCGACTTCCCCGGGCTCGAGGGGCGCCTGTTCATGGTCCAGACCCTCACGATGGAGTACCGCATCGAGAAGGGGCTGTAGGGTGAGCGACGTTCAAATCCAGATCGGCGCCGACACGACGCAACTCGAGACGGGGCTCCGCCGGGGGGGCTCGGCCTTGGCCGGATTCAAGGCCGAGGTCAAGGGGCTTACGAGCCTCACGCGGATCGGCGGCGCGGCGATGAGCGGCTTCGGGACGCTCGGGATCGCGTCCTCGATCGGGAGCATGATCACGAACTTCCAGCAGGGCATCGCAGCGCGCCGCGGCGAGGCGTTCCGGTCCGGTTTTCCAAATGGCGGCCTCGCGTCCGAGTTCGCCGCGCAGGGCTCGCAGACGTTTCAGCGCGACTTCTCGCAGAAGCTCGCGGACGTCGGCACGTACCTCGGTCTCGGACTCAAGACCCTCGGCACCTCGGTCTTCGGCACGGCCGAGGACATGAATCGACTCGAGCAGGACATCACGAACTTCGGGGTGGCGGTCAACGGCGCGACCGTCGAGCTATCCGAGGGCTTCCAAGAGAACATGAAGGCCCTCGCGATTCAGCAGCGATACGCCCAGGACCAAGCCATCCAGCAGGCGGCGCTCATGGCGGGACGGCTCAACCGTCCAGGGTCCGGGTACACGGGGCGCGAGGCCATCGAGTTCATCGATGCCGTCCGGGCGATGAAGGACGCGGCAAGCATGTTGAAGGCCGTGGCCCTGGCGCGGGAGAACGTCGCGGCGGGCCGGGCGCTCGGGGCGCCCCGGGATGCCGCGGCGCGTTCGGCGAGCCTGGCGCCCTAGAGCGCGCGAAGGATCAGCGGAGCGATGAACGCCAACCCCAGCAGCCCGAGCACGAGGTACAGGAAGCACATGAACCCGGCGCGGACCCCGAACCCCCGGCGCAGGTCCGCCAAGTCCTCGCGCGCGGTGCGGGGTGGGTGACGCATGAGCCTGACCGCATCCTACAATACGGTGAGCCTGGATCCCCTCCTGACCTGGTCGGAGGAGGTAACCGCCGTCACCCAGGAGGGCCGGGTGCTTTCGGGCTACCGGCACGTCTTCAAGTTGACGGGCTACCTCTCCGCCAGCACGGTGGCGGTCAGGGCCACGAACATCACGACCCTGCTGTCCAAGCTCCGCGAGGCCGGGCAGACGCTGGCCATCGTGCAGGACGGGACCACGATCCGCAGCCTCGCGGCGACGGACTGCCGGGGCGACGGCCCCATCCCGTCCTTCGAGGTGCCGGGCGAGGACAAGTTGAAGCTCGGGTTCCTCACCCCGTTCACGCTCACGATCGAGGCAAGGACCGACGCGACCGGGGGCGGGGCCGGGGGCATCACGTCGGACACATACACCGATACCTACGCCTGGGACAAGCAGTTGCGCCGGACGATCACGCGACGGGGACACGTCACGACGAACAGCAGCACCAGCGCCTCGGGGAAGTTCGACGCGAAGGATCCGAAGTCCTCGCTGCCCAGCGGCAGCACCTGGGAACTGGACCGCAAGGAGCGCGACGTCGATGACGACGACCAGGAGATGGACTACACCTACGTCTACGTCGAGCAGCACGCGGACAACCCCACGAGCGCGAAGGACGCGACGTGGACGCTCGGCGTGATGATCGAGAACGGGATCGAGCGGTGGACGGGTGCCGGCGCGCTGCGTTTCGAGCGCGGGACGAAGATCAACCGGCAGGACGTGAAGGCTGTGCTCAAGGCGGCCGGGATGCCGACCGACGCGAAGGTCGAGCGCGAGGACATCAGCGAGGACCAGCGGGAGGGCACGCTGACCTTCACGGTGGTGGCCGTGAAGGGGTACGGGAGCAGCAACACGGTGGAGTTCGAGCACTCCTGCGAGACCGTGACCGTCCCCGGCATCGCGGACTTCAAGGCGATCGACCAGGGCGGCAAGGACGTGCGGCAGATCGTGACCCGTCCCGAGGTCACCGCCACGCTCTCGGGCCGGCACGTCCGGCAGGGCGCCTTCGCGGAGTTCCCGAAGTTCGACGAGATCCTCAAGGAGGAGGACCTGGTCGAGGTCCGCCAAGTCTACGAGCCGGTGCGCTTCGACACGGCCGGACAGCGCATGCTCCACCCGATCCGGTGGACCTACGTGTACCGGCCGCTCAACCAGGTCGAGGCAAAGAAGATCGCGACGGCCTACGTGCTCCCGACGACGAATCCCCTGGAGGGAAAGACGTCTGACAAGAAGGTCGCCGCGTAGATGGGCAGCCAGGCCGTCGTCAGCGTCACCTTCGGCGGGAAGCCCTGCTACGAGGGCAACAACTACTTCGCGCTCGAGCTCGGGATCGCGCCCTCCCGCGGGGTCGTCACGATGCTCGAGGAGGATGCGAAGGCGCTGGGGAATGGCGGGCAGACGCTCAAGATCGACGACAGCGCCAGCGGCGCGGTCTCGATCGTGGACCTGTACGTCGTCCAGACCGAGGCCGTGGCCACCCCCATCGCCAAGGTCTCGGGCCAGGGGGCCATCGTCGAGGTCCACTTCGAGGACAAGCGGTCGCTCTGGGCCTGGCCGTCGATCAGCGGCTTCTACAACATGTTCCGCGAGGACCGGAAGACCTACCTGACGAACACGCTCAAGAGCAGTACCACCCAGTGGACGTGGGACGAGTTGGTCGGGAAGTGCTTCACGGCGTTGGGCGCCAACGTCACGCCCGCGACCGGGATCGCGTGGGTGCCGAAGAATGTGCGCTGGGAGATGGCCAACGCCGCGGCCGCCCTCGAGGCGCTCCTTCGGGATGTCGGCTGGGATGTCGCGCTCAAGCCGGACGGCACCTTCGAGTTGATCGACCTGGACTCCCCGCCCCAAGCCTTCAAGCCCAGCAAGACGATCGTCTCGCACGTCGTCCGGCGTCGCGATGCGGTCCACGAGATGCCCGCCACGGCGCGCATGGCCTTCCGCGTGCTCCGCGAGAAGTTGCTCACGTTCGAGGCGGTGCTCCAAGACGACGGGTTGAACTCGGCCGCGGACGGGTCCTTCGTGGCGAACGAAGGGCAGTGGGTGAAGGCCGAGACCCTGCTCCCCGTCTGGGGGCGCACGATCCAGCAGTGGCGGGCGGACTACTACAAGGCGGCGTCCCCGGGCAACGCAGATCGGCTTGCGACGTTGCATGGCGGGGCCACCATTGGCCACGGGCGCGTGCGCCGGATCCAAGACCAACTCTTCAAGTTCTGGCGCGTGAGTGACACCGACCGTAACACGATCCTACCCCTCACCCCGCTCCGCGCGAAGTCGTCGTCGCAGACCGGCCGCGAGGTCTTCTTGCCGGTGGTCGCTGACACCACGATCCGCTACCACATGGACCGCTGGAACGCCGGGACGTGGCAGCACGCGCAGGGGAGTCGCGCGGGCTCCTACTTCATCGAGAAGACGGGGCGCCCGCCGTGGCCCATCCGGATCGTCGATGCCGCCGAGGGCGTGGTCGAGTTCGTCAGCCCCTACCCGGTCACCGGCATCGCACTCGACGGGAATGGGGGCGGGCTGCCCCAGGACCACAGCCTCGAGGACGGGGCCGTCAAGATCACCTGCGGGTACTTCAAGAAGTTCGCGAGCACGACGGACCCCGAGTCCGACTACTACATCTACTCGAAGTCGCTCGGCACGAACTCGAACGGGAAGACGAAGACATTCTTCTCGGAGGACCTGTTCCTGCGCGAAGTCTCGGACGGTGCCGGCAGCTTCACCAAGCAGAACCAGACCGAGATCGACGACGCGGCCGACAAGTTCCTGACGGCCTACAAGCGGGCCTTCGATGAGCCGAACCCGGAGGAGTACACCTGTGAGGGCATCGACGGGCAGATCACGCTCTCGCGCGACGTGCGCGCCATCCTGTGGGTCTGTCACGGCCGCGGCACCGGCGTCCGCACGACCTACCGGCTCTACGATCACGCGGCGGTCAACCCGTTCAGCAAGCAGCCGTGGATCCACGCGCGCGAGTTCGCCCTCGAGGCGGAACGGGTGCAACTGCTTGACCCGTCGCACGTCGATCGCGCTGGTGGGGGCGGGGGCTGGATGGGGATGGACGGACACCCGCTGGCGCTCGCGGATGTCGAGCAGGGCCAGCGGAACCCGTTCGCGTCGGCCCCGCAGTGGTCCGGGTGGATCAATGACGAGTGCCTGGGGTTGCTCGTGGCCGAGGACTGGCTAGATGTCGAGCAGCAGGGCGCGGAGACGAAGAAGACCCAGACGACCACGACCGCCTCCGACACGCCAGCGCAGACGGCGGTTCGCCCCATCGCGACTTCCACGGGCTCCCGCGCATGAGCTACCTCGGCAGCACGATGTCCTCGACCAACTGGGGCCAGGCGTGGTCCTACGGGGGCTCGCCGTCTGGGGGCTACGGGAATCCGCACGGCTACAAGGGGAGTCCGTCCGGCGGCGCGCAGGCGGCCGGCACGGGCGGCAAGGGCTCGGGGGTCCAGGGTCCGGCGGGTGCGGCTGGACCGGCGGGTGTGGCGGGCGCTGGCGGGGTGGCCGGCGCTGGCGGCGTCCAGACCACGGGGGGCGGGAACAGTCGGCCGAGCGAGGACCACCGCTCGAAGTTCGCGCGGATCTACGGACGCGACCCCACGACCGGCCGGTTGATCTACGATCGTGTCGGACCCGCGGCGCTGGACTGGGACCGCTACCGCGAGGACCGCTGGCGCCCCTACCTCGCGACCCAAGAGGGCTACGAGTACGGCCCCGCCCCCGCAACGGACGCGACCCGGGTCTACAACCACCACCGCGCCCGCGACGGCGACAAGATGGCCTACGGGGACCTCTCGGACATCTTCGTCGTCCCGGTGGATGGGCAGTCCCACCAGTACGGCAGCGACCTCGACGGGAACCGCCGGGGCCGGCTCTCCATCGACATCGACACCGCCGAGCACTGGATGTTCGGGGACTGGCACGGGCCGCTCGCCCACATCGGGGCCGCGAAGATGCCGCGGCCCTACGGGATCCGGCGCCACGTCGAGATGTACTTCCACGCGCCGGGGCACCGCTGGCGGTGGTTCGCGCTGGTGCCAGTGCCGCGGCCCACGCCCACGACCACGCCAACGCCGAGCCCTCCGACGCCCCCGCCTCCCGGGACGCCGACGACCCCGTCGGGCGGGACGCCCTCGGGAGGCGGGACGCCGAGTAGCCCGAGCACGCCGCCGGGTTCCACGCCGACCGGCGGCACGACCACAAGCGGCGGGACGCCGAGCGGCGGGGGATTCGCCGATAACCCTGGTGGCGGAGCCGGGGGACTTGGCCGCGGGGATCTCTCTCCACGATGGTCCAGCGGCGGCACGACAAGCGGCGGCACGACAAGCGGCGGCACGACCACGACCGGCGGCACCTCCGACAAGGCGCCCTCCTCCGGCGTGCCCGCCGCCGGCACCGGGTCCAGCGGGTTCAATCCCGATACCGGGGGCATGTCGTCGTACTCCTACGCGGACGGCGGTTCCTGGGCGGAGATGTCCGCGACCCGCGGGGATGGGGGCGACCCGAACGGCCTCAAACCGTCCACCCAGATCGGCACGGTGGACACCCCGAACCAGTGGAGCGGGATCTACACGAACCGCTCCCAGGTCGCGGATCGGGGCTGGCGAGGAACGCCACTCTGGGCCTCCGGGGTGGGCTATCTCCCGAACCGCGTCGCGCGCGGGTGGCGGGGCTCCCCGGCTCCCACCGATCCCGGCATCCTGCCAGACGCGCTCACGTCCCCGAACTGGACCGCGGCCACCACCGACACGCTGACCAAGGTCACGCAGTCGGACTACGACGGCGGGATCCGGGACGACATGACGTGGCACGCGACGGCCTCGCGGCTCAACGCGACCAGCGACTACGTCCAGAATCTCAACGGGATCGTGCGGACCCAGTGGCCCGAACGCTTCACCGCCACCGTGCTCGCGGGGGCCGCGACGGTCAGTATCAGCACCTCGCTGGCCTGGGCTGGTGCCACCGTCCCCGAACTCACCGTCAACGCCGTAGGGTCCTACTGCGTGTCGATCGACTCCTACAGCGGGGCGGCCGGCAGCGTCCGTACGGCCACGCTCCGGATCTCGGATCTGGCCCCCGTGGGGGGGATAGAACTCTCAGGGACGTGGACGTACGCTGTGGCGCGCACGACCACGATCGCCGTGGATACGGCCGTGTAGAGGAGCCCGCATGCCCGCGAACCCGAGCCGCATCTGCATCACGATCGGGACCGCCTTCCGGCCGCTCTCGAGCTACGAGCGCGCGGGCGCGGTCGAGGCCGGGGCGACTGATCCGTACTGGGGCGAGGACGATCCCCGGTTCACCGAGGGCGTGCCCTTCGTGAAGCACGATCAGATGTGGGACCAGTGGACCTACCTCCAGATCCGGCCGAACCTCATGCCGCCGGGGTGCAACACGTCCTTCCTGCCGATCTACAACCTGCCGACGTGGGACGCCTATCGGCAGATGATCGCCAACGCGCGGACCATCCAGGCGACCTACCTCATGGTGATCGAGGACGACGTGTACGTCCCTGGCGAGACGGTGCGCCGGCTCTTCGCGTTGCTCGAGCACGACAAGACCCTCGGGGCGGCCGGGGGGCTCTACTGGTGGCGCCGGCAGCCGACCGACCCCGACTTCCCGCAGCTCTACAAGGAGGCGGGGCAGGGGCCGTGGCTGGACTACCCGAAGGACCAGATCGTGCGGGTCGAGGCGGCGGGGCTCGGGTGCTGCATGTTCCGGATGTCGGCGCTCGCGGATGCCGAGAAGTTCGGCGGGCTCTTCGAGGAGCCTTACGAGATCGCGCCGGGCCTCTTCGGGAAGGGTGGGGATCTCTGTCTGTTCCATCGGCTGAAGCAGGCTGGGCACGGCCTCGTGGTGGACACCGCGCTCAAGGCGTGGCACCGGGACCCGCACTTCGGGGCGTGGTTCCCCTTCGACAAGCGGATCCGGGCGGCCTACGGGTGGCCCGCGCGTCCGTTGGAGGGGTTCGTGCCCGAGCGGCGCGAGGAGGTGCTCCAGGCGTTGCGTGCCAACGCGCCGACTGGCACGGCGGCCGAGCAGGATCCCGAGGGGAACTGCTCACTCTGCAAGGGCAAGGTCCGGGCGAGCGTGTGGGACGCGCATATCGCGGCGCACCAGCAGGCGTTTCCGGATCGCGTGGTCCAGAACGTCGGGATCAAGACCGTGCCGGTGCCCGTGCCCGAGGCCGGGAACGGGAAGCCCCACGCCGACAGCGGGGCCATGGTGGTGCCTCTCGGGGTGCCGATCGACCAGCCAGACGACGCAATCCCTGCGCTGAATCTCGGCTGGGGCGGCTACAAGCAGGTCCACCCCGACTTCCAACAGGGCTACGAGGGTCGCGCGTTCGCCTGGGAGTACCAGGACGCCTTCGCCCACCCGGGGACGACCCCCGATCTCGTGTGCGACGCGACCCAGCGCCTCCCGCGGGCGAACGGCTCCTACGGGCTCGTCTATGCGAACCACCTCATCGAGCACCTCCCGCGCGCCAAGGCCGCGGCGTTCCTCGCGGAAGCCTGGCGCCTCGTGCGTCCCGGCGGCCGGCTCTACATCGCGTGCCCGGACGGGGAGCAGGTCTGGCGCGCGTTCCAGGCCCGGGGGTCCGACCTCGACGCGAAGGTCTACGACGCGCCGATCGTCAGCTCGGACGGCAAGGTCGCGGGCGTGTACCCGGTCACCTTCCGGCACATCATCTACGGGCGGTCGGCATTCCCCGGGGACGAGCACCGGCACATGTACGCCGCGGCGGACCTCTGCGCGGCATTCGCCGAGGCGGGGATCCCGAAGCCGTTCACCACGGCCGACGTCTGGATCCCGATGGGGCTCCGGGCCATCGCGCAGAAGCCGAAGGCGGTCGAGACGGCGCCGGTGAACCGGATCGCGGAGGTCGCGCCCGCGTAGCCCATGGGCACCACGGCGGGCTACTGGCGGATCGGCAACGTCGAGGTGATCGGCGACATCGAGCGCCACGTCCTCGACTGGGACGAGACCAGCGACCAGGCCCTCGGGAACCGCCACGCCTTCGAGGTGTGGGCGGACGACAAGACGACGGGGAACAACGTGCTGACGGCGGAGATCGTGTCGAACACGGTCGCGGTCTACTCATCGAGCGGGCTGACGAAGACGATCGGCACGTCGGCGAACCGCTGGTCCACGGCCTACGCGGTGAACGTGGACGCGAGCGGGTACTACACGTCGGGGGCGCACGGGCTGACGCTCGCGGCGAACGACATCGCGGCGGGGTCGGCGACACGCTACATGTTCTTCGACGAAAGCGCTGGGAACTTCACCGTCGGCGGTGCGGGGGGATTCAACGCGCGGGCCAGCGACGGGCACGTTGGTCTAAACAACGCGGCGGTCAACTACGCCAGTTTCGATCTCGTCGAGAGCGGCACCGGGGATGGCGGGTCGTGGTATGGATGGGAGTGCGTCCTGACCGCGACGGGGAACATCACCGTCCAGCAACAGGGATTGCGTCTGCGCGTGCTCGCCAACAGCGTGGCGGTGACGATCCCTACGATGACCGGGGCGTACATCGAGGTGAACGGAACCGGCTCGACAGTAACGAACCTCTACGGGCTCTACATCGCGACAGCGACTGGCGCGACGAATAACTACGGCGTCTACGTGAGCCCGTCGGTCAACAACGTGCTTACGGGCTGGCTCAACGTCGGCACCACGACGCTCGCGACGGCGCAGGGGGACGCGGCGTTCGGGATCGGGAACACGAGCGGCTGGCTCTTCTACGATCAAAGCGCGAACACGGTGGAACTGCGCAGCGCGGCCGATGCCTCGCTGCTGCTCACGTCGGTGGCGGTGAGCGGCCGGCAGTGGCAGATCGTCTCCGGTGGGGGCGGTGGGTTCACGATCGGCGATTTCGTCATCTACAACGCGAGCGCCGGCGGGCGCGCGATCACCGTCAAGCAGGCCGCGATACAGAACGACGTGCTGGTCATCAGCAACACCGAGTGCGTCGTGAACGACGGCGCTGTGGCAACGATGGACCTCCGCGTCGAGGGCGACACGCTCACCCATCTCCTATTCGTGGACGCCAACGCGAACACGAACGGCGCGGTCGGAATCAACCAGTCGGCGATCACGGCCGGATTCATCCTCGACGTGGTGGGGGACCTCCGCGTGTCCTCGGGGCTCAACGTGGGCGGGACGACGGCGCCGGTGGATGGGGAGGGGATCTTCACGGCCGGCATGACGGTCTACGGGACGACGGCCCCTGCGGTCTCGGGGCTGGACAGCCGCGCCGCGAATGCCTTCTCCGGCGACATCACCCCCTCGACACTGGCGGCGAGCCAGAACGACTACAACCCCACCGGGCTCTCCACGGCGACGGTGCTCCGGCTCACCTCGGCCGCGCTGGGGAGCACGATCACGGGCCTAGCCGGTGGCGTCGATGGCCGGATCGTGGTGCTTTACAACCTCGCCACGGCGGCCACGGACGTGATCACCTTGAGCCACGAGGATGTGCTCTCGTCGGCGGCAAATCGGTTCGACCTGGCGACCGCCGCGAATCGCACGATCAGTGAGCGCGGGACCGCCATCCTGATCTACGATGGCACGGCCAGCCGGTGGCGGTGTCTCACGAATCTCTAGCCGTACCGGAACAGGCTTGACGGGAGGCCGGTTCCGCGTTCCAATCCGCCGGAGGGGGTGCCCATGCTGATCTGTTGCTCGCGCGCGTGCCTCAAGGTGCTGTACCTTGCGACACAGAAGACCAAGATCAAGCGTGGCATGGTGGGCCTCAAGGCGGCCATCGCCGAGAAGATCGAGGCGACGAAGGTCGCGGCGAAGTCGCGCTTCCGCCACCCACAGACCGGGGAGACCATCGTCGAGGACATCCCCGAGACCGGGCCGGGGTACGACCGCTGGACCTGGGCGGACAAGGCGGCGCTGGACCTGTCGGCAGCCGAGGCGAAGCACATCGCCGAGGGGCACGCGGCGGTACTGGACGGGGACGGGTACGACGCCGAGCTCGCGAGCGGGGTGCAGGAGCTCGAGACGGCGCTCGCGCAGTGGTCCGCGCCCGAAGTGCCAGCGCCGACCGTGCCGGTGTCCCCCACGAGCCGGATCGCCGGGATCGAGGAGCCGACCGCGAACGTGGCGCGGGCGTGACGCGCCATCCCGAGATGACCGCAGGCGATCGCCGGGTGGTCTGGACCATCACGGGCTTCGCGTTGTTCTGGATCTTCGCCCTGGCGCTGCTCACGGGCTGCCCGTGGATGGACACGGTGGCGGTCGAGACGGAGACGATGGCCGCCCTCAAGATCCGCGCCGTGATCGCGGAGGCGCTCGCCGAGGCCGAGGCGAAGCACCTGACGCCCGCGCAGGCAGAGGCGCTGGCCGAGGCGAAGGTCAAGAAGGCCCAGGAGGAACTTCGCGCGGAACTCGCGGCGCTCGCCTTGAAGGCCGGGGCGAAGGGCGTGACGGGGGACGTGGGCGGGGCCATCTCCGAGATCACCGGGCTCGCCATCACGGCCTACCTCGCCTACCGCGGCAGCAAGTACGTTGCAAAGGCCGGCACCGCGGCGGTGCGACGCCGCCGGAAGATCGCCGGGACGCCGGTGGAGACGTGACCACCGATCCCGCCACGGCCGCAGCCGGGCTCGAGTCCGCGCTGACCGCGCTCGGCGGGATCATCGCCGGGCTCGGGGTCGCGGCGCCGTTCGTCTGGCGCCTGCTCTGGCTCGTCCAGCGGTTCCGCGCCGCCTACCAGGCGCTCACGCGCGCGGTCGAGGGGCACAAGGTCGAGGCCACGCACCGCGGGGCGATGGAATGCACGCACGTCCGCGGGCTCACGCGGCGGATCGGCCGGGAGATCCATGAGGCGGGGGCGCAGGTCGAGGCGTTCCACGCCGCGCAACTCTCGGCGGCCGAGTTGAACCGCTCGCCGATCCTCGGCTCGGTCCTGCGTGGGGAGGCGCCCCAGGCATGAGCGACACCCGCGAGATCGCGGCGACAGCGTCCGAGCGCCGGGGCTCCGGCTGGTGGGCGCCCTGGATGCAACTCGTCCTCGCCCTCATGGGCTCCGTCGCGGCGGCGGCGACCGGGGCGCTGGGCGTCTGGCTGTCGCTGCGCGACGGCGTGAGCGCCGCGACGACCGGGGTGACGCGCCACGAGTCCGCGCTCGTGGAACTGCGGACGGATCTCGCGGGCCTGCGGGCCACCCAGGCGACGCAGGCGATCACGCTGGCCGAGATCCGGACCGAGCAGCGTAGCGCGGCCGAGACGACGCGGGAGATTCGCGAGGGCGTCCGGGAGATCGCGCGGGAGTTGCGCGGGCGGTGACGACGTCCCCGCTCCTGACCTCCCGGCAGGCGGCGCGGCGCCTCCGGGTGAGCGTGGACACGGTGCATGCCTGGTGGCGCCGGGGGGTGCTGGCCGGGACCATGCTCGGGGGCCGGCTCCTGATCGCCGAGGCGTCGCTGACCCATGCCCCAAAGCCGGCCCGTGTGGGGCGCCGGGTGGCGTCCCGCGCCACACGTCGGCGGTAGGCGCCTGGTGCCAAGCGGGTTTTACACCGCCGTCCGTCCCTGGACGTAGCCTTTTCCCACGTCCGACCAACCGGACGCAGGCCCTGGGGGTGTCCTGCCCGCCGGACGCCACGGGTTGCGGTCCGTGCGTGTCCTGGGGCATCCTGGGCGTCTGGCCTATCTGGCACGCGACGTGCTTTCCTCTTGGCGTCGCGCGCGGGTAGGCGGGCGACGAACCGGCCCTCGCGAGGTTCGCCACCTCGCCGCGCGCCAGAACCGCGAGCCACACTCGCAAGGAGAACCCGATGCCCCAGTCCCTCGACCTCCCCGCCCTCCTCCACCGCCTGCACGCCTGCGTCGACGCGCGCGAGTGGCTCAACGGCAAGACCGCCGCCGTCGCGTGGCGCACGTGTCCTCGCGGCAATTGGCTCCTGTGGGTCGCCGGCAACGTCGGCGTCGAGCGCCAGATCCTCGTGCGCGCGGCGCTGGCGTGCGCCCGGACCGCGCTCCCATACTGCACGGAGGAAACCGTCGGGATGGTGCTCCTCTGCCACCACATCGCGGACGAGTGGCTTGAGGGGCGCGAGGATCTGGACACGCTGCGTGCCGCCGCCTGGGCCGCCGCCTGGGCCGCCGCCCGGGCCGCCGGGGCCGCCGGGGACGCCAGGGACGCCGCCGTGCGCCGGTCCCTCGCGGAGTGCGCGCGGATCGTGCGGCGCCTGATCCCGTACCGCGTGATGCTCGCGGCGGCTCGAACCAAGTAACCCCAACCGCCCCCTACCCGGGGCAAGGAACGGTGACGACGTGAACGAGATCAACTACCGCCGGCTCCCCGCACACATGCAGGAGTCCACGCGCCGCTACGTCGAGGAACACGCCCCCATCGGGGGATTCCTGACGGCCGTCCTGTCCAACGATCTCGTCGCGGCGTTCGGCCGTGCCGACGAGGACAACCGTGCGGAAATGTACGAGTGGTCCCTGTGGCTGTACAACGAGTGCCCCTGGCCAGCCTGGGGCAGCCCCGAGAAGGTGGCCGCGTGGCTCGCGGCCGAGAAAGGAGTAGCCATGCCCACCCCGACGCCCCCGACCTGTGACCACTCGGATACCCATATGATCGACGGTGGCCGCGCCTGCGCCGCCTGCGGCACGACGTTCACCGGAGGCTGCGCCCCCACCCCGACGCCCCCGCCCCCGGAGGCCAGCCCGCGCCACCTGTCCGCGTTCACGGTGAACTGGTACGGCAAGCCCGCCACCATGCTCCGCGACCCCGCCGGCTACGATGTCGCGGTCGTGCTCCGCGAGGGATTCGACCTCGCCAAGCCCTACAACGCCTGCCCGGCGCTCGTCGCCGCGCTTGAGGACGCACGCCACTTCCTCGCGTACCTCCGCCGGCACTGGCCCGAGGTCGCCACGCTGCCGGCCTGCATCGAGACGATCGAACGGAACCGCGCCGCCCTCGCGGCGGCCGGGGAGAGGACGGCCTGATGTCACTCACCCTTGACTTGGCGCAGCAGGCGCGCACCGCGATCGGCGCCTACATCGCCGTGCTGCGGGCCGAAGGCGTCGCGGAACTCCAGATCGCGCACGCGGTCCGCGGAGTGGTTGAGTCCGCCGAGCGCCTTATGAAGATCGGCCCCGGCCGTGCGCACTGGACCCTTGGCATCATCGACGACGACGGCGTGCGGTTGCTGATCACGCCGGCCTTCGTGGCGCTCTACCGGCACGGGGAGGCGTAGCATGGACGTGCAGGCAGCCCGGGACGCGCTCGCGGCGGAGATCCGGTCCTGGCGGCGGCGAGGCCGGAACCACGAGACGCCGAACACGCGCGCCGCGACCGATGCGTTCGGTCTCGTCGGCCCGGATTGGGAGGCGTGCGAGAACGCGGCGCGCGGGCTCCGCGGGCTCGCGACCGCATTTCCGGCCGACCCGGCGGACCGGGAGGCACGGATCGCGCTGGCGCGGGCCGTCCACGAGGCGGCCTTCCGGGGCGATGGCGCCGGCTTCGCGGCGGCGCGGCAGATCGCGGACGTGATGCGGGCGCGGAGGACGCGGTGAGCCGCCGCGCCTGCGCGACCTGTCCGACCTACCTCTCGTCCCCCGCCCGGACGCAGTGCTGCGCGTGTCTCGAGCGCAAGCGGGTCTCGGACTGGACCTTCGTGGACCGGCTCGCGCAGGCGATGGGCGCGCGACACGCGACCGCGGCCCAGGTGGCGAAGGTCGCGGGCACGACGACAAACTGCGTGGAGCAGTGGCCCCAGGCTCGCGCGGTGCCGCAGGGGCGGGCACGCGCACGGGTCGAGGCGTGGATGATTCCGGGAAGCCCCTTGACAGCGCGGGCGTCCGCGCGACAATCCCCCCGTCGCACCGGGTAGGCGCGACACGACGCGGCGCGGGAGCCGCAGAGGAGCACACGATGGAGACCGAGCGGGGCGAGGGCGTGCCCGTGGCCGAGGCGACGCCGATGCTGGTGGAGTCGCTGCCGATGACGCGCCGCGCGAGCGAGATCGTCGCGGACGCGCGACTCGTGCAGGAGGTCGTCCGCTCCGTGATGATCGGGCCGAGCAAGGAGAACCCCGTGGGGGTCCACTACGGCACGATCCCGGGGACGCCCAAGCCGACCCTCTACAAGGCCGGGGCCGAGAAGTTGGCCAGCGTGTTCCGGCTCGCGATCGAGCCGCGCGTGACGGACTGCTCGACGCCGGACGAGATCCGCTTCCGCGTGGAGGCGCGCGTCACGAGCGCGGCATCTGGCGTGTACCTCGGGAGCGGAATCGGCGAGTGCTCGACGCGCGAGGCGAAGTACCAGTGGCGGGCGGCGGTATCGTCGCGCGAGTTTGCGGCGACGCCAGCGGATCGGCGCCGGATCAAGTTTGGACGCGCCGCCGACGGGGCGCAGGACGTGGAGCAAGTGCGGACCGAGCCATCCGACCTTGCGGGCACGGTCCTCAAGATGGCGAAGAAGCGGGCGCTCGTGGACGCGGTGCTGACCGTGACCGCCG
>ERZ1292623.634-Hain-H51-01um-R1-634-length-36844-cov-17_pt1 | contig 36844 bp, 50 predicted proteins | sample MGYA00564398_ERZ1292623 | MGnify/ENA primary metagenome ERZ1292623 (study PRJEB36523, sample SAMEA6512633) | groundwater metagenome | collected 2019-01-07 | study: AquaDiva: Metagenomics assemblies of 32 groundwater samples
ACAAAGTCCCTGCGCGGAGCATAGACACCTCATCTATGATAAGTACTTTCGTTTTTTGTATTCTTTTATTTATATATTCGCTACTTGATATTTTGTCCAAATCGTATTCTGTCAGATTTTCCTTTATACCTATCCCACTCCACGAGTGTATGGTCATACCACCTATATGGGTCGCTGCTATGCCGGTCGAAGCAGTGATAGCGGGTTCCACTTTATTAGCGCGCAAATACGAGACAAATTTATTGATAGTATAAGTCTTGCCTGCTCCAGGTTCACCTGTCAAAAAAACATTTGCACCAGTCTCCAATATAAAAAGCGCTTCGTTTTGAGTCATGGGATATTTTATTTGTCGTCACGAATAATTCCTCGCCGTCGCTCGGAATTTTCGCGACCCCGGCTCGCTTGTTTTTTCTGCTGAAAAAACATAACTCCGCCTCGGACAACGCCCGCAGGCAAAGCAGTTTGCCTGCTTTACGCGTTGTCCGCCCTCTTGGATTCGAACCAAGGACCCCAGAGGTATAAGCTCTGTGCTCTAACCAACTGAGCTAAGGGCGGGATTTGTATATATTACAAAATAAAAGACCTTTTAGCAAAATTAGCCACGAATCTCAAGCTTTGCTTCTTCTAGCTTCTTTGGCATTATGCCGTGAGCGATAATGATCTTTTCGTATTCATCTTGCTCTAGATTTTCTACTTCTATGAGTTTTTTAGCTACAGCATCGAGTAGTTTTCTGTGTTCGGTCAAAACTTTTTCAGCAGAAGTTATACCATCGGTGATGATTCTTAAAACTTCTGAATCTACTTTTCTGGAAACTTCTTCTGAATAATCATTTTCAATTCTGCGATCACCCCAGCCGATCTTGCCACCTTCGCTGGACAGCGCCATAGGACCAATGACATCCGACATTCCCCATCTGGTAACCATAGCGCGAGCAAGCCCTGTCGCCATTTGCAGATCACTAGATGGACCAGTAGTAATATCTCCAAAAATCATTTTTTCTGCCACATATCCACCGAGAGACATCGCTATATCATCTATGAATTCTTTTTTGGATTGGAGTTTGCGTTCTTCTAGAGGTAACTTTAAAGTATACCCTCCTGCATTACCCCTAGCGATAATGGAAACCTTGTGCACAGGATCGGCATAAGGCAACACTGAAGCGACCACTGCATGACCAGCTTCATGATATGCTGTGATCTCTTTTTCTTTTTTAGAAAACAGATGACTTTTTCTCTCTGGACCAAGCATGACTTTTTCTATAGCGCGGATCAGATCAAACTGCGAAACCTTTTTTCTATTTTCTCGCGCTGCCAATATCGCGCCTTCGTTCATCAGAGAATATAAGTCTGCGCCAGAAAATCCGGGAGTTCTCTCGGCTATGAGTTTGAGATTTACATCTTCGGCAAGAGGCTTTGAAACAGCATGTATTTTTAGTATTTCTTCCCTATCCACACGATCGGGTAAATCCAAAATAACCTTCCTATCAAATCTACCTGGACGAACCAGCGCTGGATCGAGAACGTCTGGTCTGTTGGTCGCTGCCATGACTATGACTTTTTCATTTGGTTCAAAGCCATCCATCTCGACAAGAATCTGGTTTAGGGTTTGTTCTCTTTCATCGTTACCACCACCAAATCCACCTCCACGAGTGCGTCCTATAGCGTCTATCTCATCCATGAATATTATTGCGGGCGCGGATTTCTTTGCCATCTTGAAAAGATCTCGCACACGAGAAGCTCCGACACCGACAAACATTTCTACGAATTCACTACCTGACAAGTGGAAAAACGGCACACCCGCCTCGCCTGCTACTGCACGTGCGAGCAATGTTTTTCCTGTACCCGGAGCGCCAGTCAAGATGACACCCTTTGGAATACGCGCGCCGATATCAAGAAACTTTTTAGGATTTTTCAAAAAGTCCACAATCTCTTTCAACTCTTCTTTGGCTTCCTTGCAACCAGCGACATTTTTAAATGTAACTTTATTGTTTTTGTCATTTGGATCAGTGATGCGAGCTTTGGATTGACCAAAAGTAAATGCCTGCATACCTGCGCCTTTGACTTGGCGAGAGAGGTACCAGAATAAAAACACGATAAATACTATCGGTAAAAGAAATGGCAAAATATTTACAATCCAATAAAAGAATCCGCTTTCGCTTTTAACTTCTATATTCGTACCTATCAAGGCTTCAGGTTTTACCCCATAGTTAAAAAAAGTCTGCGTAAGAGAAGAACCTGCTTCCTTTTTGGAAATTTTTACACTGTCGTCTTTATATGTAATCTTAAGATTTTCACCTTCTACTAATATACTTTTAACTTCTCCTGCTGTTACGCTTTTCGCTAAATCAGAAATAGAGATCTCAACATCTTTTTTAGACCCTCCGGAGATCATCAGGTAGAGAGCGGTTATGACCATGAATATCAATACAGCGCCTATGATGTTGCCTCCGAACTTGGGATTTTCCTTTGATTTTTTCCCTTTACTCTTGGGTTCTTTTTGATTTAGAAAATTTATATCCATCGCACAATAGTATCATAAAACACAAAGAAATGAAAACAAAAAATGTGCTAATATAAAACCATGGCGCAATATGCCGAAAACAGAAAAGCATTTTTTAATTATGAAATTCTAGAAAAATACGAGGCAGGTATAGAGTTTTTTGGCGTAGAGGTAAAATCAGTACGCAGTGGACGAATATCCCTTGAAGGAGCTTTTGTTATAGTAAGAGGAGGAGAAGCATTCCTAATAAATGCAAATATACCACCCTTTCAGCCAAACAATGCTCCACAAGACTATGATCCTTTAAGGAACAGAAAGATTCTTCTGACAAAAAAGGAGATCCAGATTCTCGCCGATAAAGGTAAAAACAAGAGTTTGACAATAGTGCCGATATCAGTGTATAATAAAAACAGGAAAATCAAGCTGGAGATAGCAGTAGTAAAAGGAAAAAAGAAATACGACAAGCGCGAGAACATAAAAAAACGCGAAACAGATAGAGAAATCAGAAGAGAGTACAAAAGAGATCGTTGAAAATAAAATTTGGGGATGCAAGGCATAGACAGTTGGCGTATTGTAAATATGCGCGCCGAGTATGAACATAATCTCGTTAAAATTTGTTCAACATGTTAATTGCAAAATTAGCTACCAAAGCAAAAGATATGGTCTCTCCATACTTCGGTATGAAAGACTTTGCTTTTGCTCGAGTTTCCGCTTTAGCGTAAGCTCGTGTCTCTCTCGTAGACATCCGATATACGAGATAGAGGCATAATATTATCGGGATAGGAAGTAGCTCGTCTCGTGCCACTTTAGAAAACCACAGAGAATCGATTGAAAAATATTTTGATTGTTTAAGAATTTTTCAATTTAAACAAATAAATAATCTACGCGCGTAGACTTCTTTGCGAAAACCTTCTGCACCGGGGTTCAATTCCCCGCATCTCCACAAAAACAAGGAGTCGTAGACGACTATGTTTTTGTAGGACTCTGAGGAATTTTATGACGAAGAGTAACATAAAAACAAGGAGTCGTAACTGAGTTAGAATAATTTAGAAAACTCTTTGAAAAAAGCGAGCTGGTTTTCCGCACGGGTTTTATTTTGTTCAAAAAGATTTTTATACTTTGGAGAATTCGTCTTGAAATGCTTTTCCTCAAAGGCATCAGTCAAAAAACGAGCCGAGAGCTCGAGAGTGATGGTCTTTACACCAAGTGGTATCATTTGCTTTTCCTTTTCTGTCAAAAATTTTGCAGTAGCATAATATCCATCTAAGGCAGAATCATAAATTTCTCTATCGAAAATAACAATATCGGTATCCTCACCCCCTTTCATACACCAGCTACGCAAGGCATCGCCCAGCTCTATGGCTATGTCGCCACGCATCAGAGTATCCAGATCAAGAAGAGAGATGGCTTCCCTGCTAGAGGCATCAAACAAAACATTGCTTATTTTTAAATCTCCGTGGACTATGCGTATTGGCAAATTGGAAATCTTTGGTAGCTTTTCATACAAAGAAAGTATTTCCTCTCCTGTGTCTTTTAACAGAATATATTTTTCTATATCTTTGTATTCTGAAAGTACCTCTTTTAATCTTCCCATATAGAAAGGTGTGTCTGTATGATAATGCGGTAATTTAAATTTAAATTCATAATCGCAGTCTGCCAGAGCATTGTGAAATCTGCCCACCATTTCTCCGGCGCTTTTTGATTGCTCCTTTTTAGACAATTCTAAAAAAGATACACCAGATAAATATGTAGTCATCCTCCACCAAGATGCACCGTCTGTTAGATAAATATCCCCTTCTAAAGTCTTTATCACTCTCTTTGTTTTGATATTTTTTGATGTTAAATATTCAGTGATAAAAAATACATCTTCCACCAGAGCAGGATCAAAAATAACATTCATTTTTTGTAAGACAAAATCTTCTTTTGTATCTCCTTTCTTTAGTGTAACTTTATAAGTCTCATTTATAGAACCACTTTTACACAACTCTAAAATAAAGTCTGCTTCGTTTCCAAAATATTTTGTTGCGACTTCTTGCGCTATCATAAAATTTATATTTTAAAGCAATACTTCTGATAAGGAAAAACACCTACAATGCACAGGTAGAGCTTCCTTTTCAGCAATTTTTCTGGACTCAGCATAACGTATGCGCACATATTCACTATCAGCACGAAGCACATCTGTGTCCAAAACTCTGTTCATAAAATATGTCTCAACTTTTGGGAACTCGCGGTGCACTTCATCTACATTCGCGCCTTTGTTATCTACAAAAATAACTTTTCCATGCGATTCACTGTAACTACCTACGACTTTTGCTTTTGAGCAATGTTCATCTTCTATCACATATTTGATATCATCCATAAATTTATTCAAACCAGAACCCATCACTTTTTTATTCTGCCAAGATTCATAACCATATGACAACAAGACTATCATGTACCCCATCTCTTTTGCCTTTTTCACAAAAGAAATAGTGTCGGGATATAAATATTTTTCACAATCAATATTGTCAATAATTTCTTTTCTGTCTTCATCTTTGATGGATACACCTAACACCTTAGAAATCTCATCTAAATGTTTTTCAATAGAATATCCTGTTTTGACAGTTTCTTCGTAAGATGTTTCCCAATCAACATTAGATACCTTAAATTTATTAAATATCGGTTGTCTGATCTCAAACAACAAAAAAGCATCCGTATCATAACAAGTATGGTCAAAATCCAGAATCAAAGCCTTTTTCCCACTGTTTAGTACATCTGACATATAACGCAAGAATATAGTATATATACAGACAAGACAATGTTGACTTTTATCATATATTAAGCTAAAATCAGTCCTAGTTAAGGTTTAGTAAATATCAATTGCGTGAAAGAATAAACAATCAAATACGGGCAAAAGAACTTCGTGTTATAGACGGTGAAGGTCAGAATTTGGGTATTTTAAGCATAAGAGACGCTTTAGAATTAGCACAGAGTAGGAATTTGGATCTTATAGAAATATCTCCAAACGCGAATCCACCAATCGCGAAGATAATGGATTTTGGCAAGTATCAATACGAAGCCAACAAAAAAATGAAGAAGGCTAAAGCTGGCGCAAAAGCCACTGAGACCAAATCCATTCAGATAAAGATAGCGACAGGAGATCATGACTTAGCGCTTAAAGCCAAAACCGCTTCAAAATGGCTAAAGGAAGGACACAGGATAAAGGTAGAACTTTTCCTAGCTGGGCGTACCAAATACATGGATGAGAAGTTCTTGAGAGGAAGATTGGACAGAGTGCTTCACTTGATTACGGAAGAATATAAGATATCTGATTCGTACAAAAGAGGTCCTAAGGGTTTAGGTGTAACAATAGAAAAAGCTAAATAACAATATAGATATATGAAAACAAACAAATCATACTCAAAGAGATTAAAGTTGACCAAAAACGGCAAAGTCATAGCTCGCAAACCGGGCTTCAATCATTTCAACGCGAAACAATCCCGCACTAAACAGCTCGCAGGAAAATCCGGCCAATCTTTTACCATAAAAAACAAGCCAAAAAGTCATTTATTACCATTTAATTAATTTTCACTTAATAATCTAATTCCATGACAAGAGTAAAAAAGGGAGTACACGCATTAAAGAGACGCAGGAGTGTTTTGAAACAAGCCAAGGGCTTTAGACACGGACGAAGTAAGAAAGAACGCCAAGCAAAAGACGCGCTGTTGCACTCTGGAGCTTACGCTTTTGCGCACAGGAGAGACAAGAAATCTCATAATAGGAAGCTTTGGAATATCAAAGTAAACGCTGGAGCGAGAGAGCTCGGCATGTCCTACTCTGTTTTCATAAACAAATTAAAAAATAAAAACATTGTGTTAGATAGAAAGATCCTCGCCGAACTCGCAGAAAACAATCCAGCCAGTTTCGCAAGAGTGATGGAAAAGGTAAAATAAAAGATTAAAAAACACCCCTTAGTAGGGGTGTTTTTTAATCTTTTATTTTATATTTCTTTACCATAGAGATCACGTCTGCCACGAGCTTTTTGGGATCACTGCCAAAAACGACTTTGTCGTTTGGTCTGTGGCTTTTCTCAATAATACCTTTTAGCTCTTCATCAGTCTCCCATGTGCCTTCCAATATTCCTATGGGCTTGTAATCTTCAAAAGCTATCGTGAACTCGTGTATGGTGCCTATGCGCCCACAAGCGCAGATGACAGCATCGGCAGAGCGAGTGAGCAGTAAATCTCTTCCCACAAATCCAAAACCCGTATAAGTGATGATGTCCATATAATCAAGTGGAAGTTTATAGCCTTCTACATGCTCCTTTTCATTTGCCGCTGGAGAAAAACCGACAGATATTCCGTCTTCTTCTTTGTTTCCCATCGCCGCCCAAAAAGGAAATCCTGTGGTCGCGCCCGTCACCAAGACTGCTCCTTGTCTAGCTATTTCCCTACCGAGCTCTTTAGCGAGATCAGCAGTATCCGGCCCACAATGACGCAAATCAGCTGAACCTGAAACACATATTTTTATTTGATTGTGTCCGTGTTTATTAAAAGGACTTTCTGAAATGAGACTCATATATTTTTATTGTATCATAAAGACTATATTTTATGGAGTTTTTAGAATCAAGATCTAAAAATGAAGCAGGGCACTATCCCCTTGCATCGGAGCATAAGCTTTTAGCCCTAGATTATCTTTAATCTTTTGCACCAAAAACATCGCGGACTTTGGTTCGCCCATCACTACGAATATCTTTTGAACTTTCTCCTCTAGGTCTGAAACAAACTGGAGAAGACCATCGCTATCTTTGTGCCCAGAATATCCCAAAATATTTTCTACGCGAGCCCTGACTTCCACATCCTCGCCTGTTATTCGTACCCTCTTCACTCCGTCCAAGATAAAACGCCCGAGGGTTCCCACAGCCTGATAACCAGTGAGCAATATTGTGTTGTTTGGATCTGGCAAAAAATGTCTCTCATGATGCACGATGCGTCCACCGGAAGACATGCCAGATCCAGCAATGATGACTTTTGGATTTGGTGACTCATTTATTAGTTTTGATTCCTCTGAATGCAGAGTAGAATGAAGTCCGGGAAAATCAAACAAATATTTATCTTTTGATAGGACCTTCTTTGCTGTATTATTGAAATAATCTTTGTTGTTTTTAAAAATCTCTGTCAATTGTATCGCAAGAGGAGAATCCAAATATATAGGCATAATGGGTATTTTCTTTTCTTCTAAAAGATTATTGAGTTCAAAAAGAAGCTCTTGTGACCGTTCGAGAGAAAATGTCGGTATCAAGAGAGCCCCCTTTCTTTTGTAATTATCTTTTATCACCTTTGCCAACATATTTCTCCTGTCGCTCCTAGATTCGTGATTCCTGTCGCCATATACTGACTCCATGATCAGATAATCTATGTCTGTTACTTTTTCGGTATCCGGCAAAAGGGGTGATGGAGAATTGCCAAGATCACCAGTGAACAAAATCTTCTTGCCTTTATAAGAGAACTCTATCATTGCTGATCCCAACACATGTCCTGCATCTTTAAACACGACTTTGAGATCAGGAGTCAGGTCTATCACTTGGTGATAATCATAAGACAGCCAGCTAAGGAAAATCTTGTTTATATTTTCCTCTGAATATATTCCGCCTAGATCAAATTCTTTGTTTTTGGATAAAATATTTGCGGTATCCAGAAGCATTGGCTTGGTCAATTCTCTAGTAGGACGAGTGGAATATATTTTACCTTTGAAACCCTCGTGAATGAGTTTTGGTATTTTGCCTATATGGTCTATATGGGCATGAGTTATAAAAAGAATATCAATATCTTTCGGATCATAAAGGAAGTCAGCCCAGTTTAGCTCGTCTGCTATTTCCAAACCCTGTACCAGCCCGCAATCAATCAAAATCTTCTTGCCATCTATCTCTAAAAGAAAATTTGCGCCAGTCACCGATCCCGCTCCCCCGCAAAATGTTAGTCTAGCAATATTCGACATAAGTCTATTATATCACGGCGTTCTTGGTCATAAGAATTCTTTTAGAGAAATAATATACGGACACCAATCCTCCTGCTGTGTCAAAAATCAGATCTGAAATAATATCAACTACATCGAGTGGATTTTCTGCTGTGAGCTCGTTCACTACTATTTCAAACACCTCCCACAACAAACCTACAGATAAAACAAAAATTATAACCTTAGCGATAGATGATCTAGATACATTTTCCAGCTTAAACAACCAGAAAGCAAAAAGACCAACCCAGAAACCACCCATAAAATGCATTATAATATCAAAATACCACATTGATGAATACCAATGGAACTGCATAGCCATGAGGTTCACTAGAAATATAGAAAAAACCAAGAAAGAAATGCGTTTTAAGAGTTTTTTCCGATCCATAATGTGTATATTATACCCAAATAAGATAAAAGTAAAAAGAAAAAATCCCCGCTAAAGCAGAGACATGAAAAGAGATTTTTTCTTAGGGTTATTTCCAATATATTACCATAGCGTTTTAAGCTAAGTGGGTAGAAGACGAGGATGGCCAAGGCTAAACTCGATCGATCTTCCCATATGTTAGTGTTCTAGGTAATAATTAAAATAACCCTAACTGAATTATACCAAAAGCATCACTATAAGCAACTAGACGGAGCAAATTTTTTGTTTCTGAATTAGGTTTTTTATTAAAACCTCATTTGAGACCAATTTAATCCATACTTATTTTCTATCAGAGTCCTTTCGCCATCATTCCATGTCTCATTTTTTTCCAAACCAAGTTTTTTGATCGCATCTTTTATGGATTCTTCACTGTCTGCTTCAATTTCAAGATAACTTTTCATGCCGGGATATGTATCGAGGTCGAACGCGACACCATCAAGCTTCCAGGAAACTCTTTTTTTCTCTTGATGAGCATAAGAATACAGCCCAATCTCTTCAAAAAGATCGGCCATGGCTTGATGACTATCCACGATAACATTTATCTCTTTGTGTTTTCTAGCTACACCCAACATCTCTGATTTCGGCTTCCAAGTTACTTCAACCTTTCCATCACTGTAAGATCTAATACGCAAAAACCAAAGGCTTTCCCCTTTTTGAACACCAATAGGATTAAACCAATCCACAGTCAAAAGCGTTTCTTGTTTTTTCTTGGCACCTAAAGCATCGAGTTTGCCGGCAATTTCTGCTGGATCGACTTCGAGGACTTTTGTTTCTATCTCTTGCATCTTACTTTTTATTCATCAACTCCAAATCTCTTGTATTCGTGAATCTTTACATCCCCGAACCAATGTTTGATCTCGTGTTCTGCTTCTTCGGGAGTTTCTGAACAATGAAGCACATTCATTACTGCGCGCTTCTCTTTGTTTGCCAAAGCTGGAGAATCGATTGAGAAATCTCCGCGAATAGTACCCATATCTGCCATATACGGCATAGTAGGTCCGGCAACTTTCCTGACCACATCGACAGCATGCACTCCCTGAATTATCATTTTTACCAACGGGGCCGACATCATAAAATCGATCAACCATTTTCTGATTTCTGGACCTATCCCAGCAGGATCTACTGTGCCAAAATCAGCCATAGCATCATAACCATATTTTTCATAAGTACTCAAAGTCTTGGTGCCAAGTCTGGTAATCCAAGCCTCATCTTTTGGATAATGACTGTCCAACTGATCATATGTTGGTTGAAACATTTCAAGAGCGACAATTTTTAAATATCTCTGTTCAAAACGGTTGATAACCTCACCAGTGAGACCTTTTCTGACACCGTCTGGTTTCAACATAACAAACGTTAATTCTTCTTTGGGGTGCTTCATATATAGCTATTTTTACAAAAAATTATAATGACTCCATCTTAGCAGAAAAAGTCATTTTTGCAAAACTTGTATTATTACAATTCGATCTTTTTACTTAGATCGCTTTCTTCTTCTTCATCTTCATCTTTGTCTTCGTCACTATCTTCTTCTTTCATTGTATTGAATCTAGCCATGATTTCCTTTTCCACCTCTGCACGATCACGACCGTATGTCATATATGAGAGCTGTTTCAGATTACCAACTATGCCTTCATTCCCAGATTCGGGAGGAAATGTTTTTATATTAAATGGCTTTGCCGGCTGACCATTCACAAGCATATTTATATAAGCATTGTAATTATCAAGCTTAGTGATGTCTTGCGCTGTAAATACTGGTTTGAATTTCGGTTCTAGAAAATTTGCATCTTCTACTCCCACGCGAAAAACTGCCATAGAGCCAACGTTGCCAAAAACTGCATTCTTTATTTTTTCATCAAGCTGAGTAATGTATTGATGCGCAATGTTTAAAGAAAGCTTGTATTTTCTTGCTTCAGAAAGAATAGAAGCGATGGACTCTGTCGTCACATTCTGAAACTCGTCAATATAAAGATAAAAATCATTCATCGGCTTGCCAAACATATCCACTCTAGAGAGCGCCGCCATCTGAATCTTACCCACAAGCACTAATCCTATCAGATTCGCATTTATGTCCCCGAGTCTGCCTTTGGATAAATTTACCAAAAGTATTTTTTTCTCGTCCATTATTTTCCTAAAATTGAAAACGGAATGTTGCTGAAGCACAACAGGGCGCATGATATCGTTTGAAATAAAGTTATCAAACTTTGACGATATGTAAGGCACAAAGTTCGCCAAAGACTGATCCCCTGTCGTTTGTTCTGCTGCAACCCAAAATTGTTTGATTATTGGGTTCTTACAGCGTGAGATTTTCAAATCTCGAAACTCTTTATCTGCCAAAACTCTAGTGATCTCGAGCAATGTGGATCCGGATTCTGGATCTTCCATTACTAGAAACGCGCTATTCCTAAAATATTGTTCAAACATCGCTCCACCACCAACCTTCATATCAAAAAGTTTATTGAATATGCTCATCAGTTCATTTACGACAAATGTCTTTTGTTCGGGATAATTTGGATCATACTCCAGCAAATTCAAACCCATGGGCCGAGCTGTATAAGCGGGATCAAAATAAATCACATCATCTATGCGCTCTTTTGGTATTCGAGAAAGAATCGTTTGGATGTCAGTGCCGTGTGGATCTATATAACAACATCCATCACCATTTATTATATCTTGCGTTATCATATTGAGCATTATATTCGTTTTACCGGTACCAGTCTGACCGACTACATAAAAATGTCTCAACCTATCTTCACGTGAAAGATGTATGGTTGTGTCTTTACCCCTATAACTATTCACGCCCAGCACAACTCCTTCCATAGAGATTTCAATAGGAGCTGGAGCAATACCTGCCTTTGCCTCTTTAAGTTGCGGTTGACTACCTATGCCAATTGGGAAATGAAACACGGAAGCAATCTCTTTTAAATTCATCGGCATCACCTTGTCTTTATTAAACACACGATAAGAAAAATCATGAAAAAGCTTTTTTAAATCTTTGTCTTTCATTTTCTCAAACATAAAAGAATTGCTGGCTGGTTCGGTAAATTGATTGAAGGAAGATTCTATCTCATTTAGTATCGCCTCTGCTCTTTCTTTTGTACTTGCCGAAGTTACCACTCTGATGCTTGCTTTCATGATGGTGCTCTTCATCTTTTTTGCGATCTTTTCTACCGCGCCTTCATCTACTGCTTTTTTGTCGGAAGTATGAATATCCTTTTTCTCTGGTTCTCTTTTTATGCCAAAAATCAATTCTTTCGCAGCCCCTAAAAAAGCTTTGTTGAATTTATAAAAATCATTTGCCGCATGCTTCACGGACATTCCGCCTTTGATGTCATCAAGAATGACATGAAAATCATTTATGAATTTTTCTCCAGCTGGAGCGAGCAAGAACTGTATGGCAACCCCTTCGCCTTTTGTCTCAAGCTTGGAAAAAACATTCAAAATAGTATTCATTGGGTCGTGCTCTATTTCTTCGTATGTTTTTATGGGCAGTACTGGACGTTCCCTCAAACTTGCATAAGCACCCACAGATGCGCCTTTTTCATTGAAAATATTGTAATCGTCTCTTACTTCGCTTACTTTTGCATTATGATAAAAAGCAAGAACCTGTTTCTCAAACAGAGTTATGTGCTTGTTTGGAATAGAAGCAAATACTACGACTTGGTCTGAGGTGTTATCAAGAGCAACTTCCAAGGTGAAATAATTCTCTTTTTTATTATCTCTGTCTTCTGCTATGGACTGCATACCTGCGTAGAATTGCTCCATCGCTCCTATAAATTCTTTAAAACTTTTACTCTTATCCGCCTCGTCTTTTGGCGGAGGTAGTGTAACTTCAAAAAGAGTCATGTCTAAAGACTTGTACAGAGGCGCGCTCTCTTTCACGCCGGATACTTTGCTTGTTTTAAAATATTGAATCAATATACGATGAAAATCATCGTCGATATGTGGATTCGCCATAGACTCCACCAATGCCAAAGCATTTTTTACACCTTTTGTGATAACTATGCCCAAAAGTTCTTCCATCACGGTATCATGCGGTTCGGGTTTTAGCTTCAACACTATAGCCTCGGCTTCTTCTTCTCGTAAAATAGCCTCCTCATGCAAAACATCTTTTACTGGTTTTGTCTTATATTCACCTATTATGTCCTGCACCGCACCCTCTCTGGGAGACTCGTGTCCGATGTCTCCCAACTCTTGCTCTCTCTTTGCTATATGCTCGCGCAAAAAAGAAATCTCTTCTGCAGGGGTTCTAAATTTTGGAATCTCTTTTAAGAGTTTCTTTTCCATCGCTACCTATAATGATAACATAAAAAAATAATTAAATTTTTGTCAAAATCTCCGCATCTCCTTCCGTGATCAGAATAGTATGTTCAAAATGCGCGCTTTTTTTGCCATCTCTAGTACGAAAAGTATATCCGTCTTTATCCAAGATCACATCTTTTGTGCCATTGTTTAGCATTGGCTCTATGGCTATCACCATGCCAGGCACGAGTTTTGCACCCACGCCAGCCTTACCGAAATTCGGCACATAAGGATCTTCGTGTATCTCTTTGCCTACTCCATGTCCCGATAGAACATCCACAATACCGTATCTATGCGGTCTGACAAAACTCTCAATCGCGTGACTTATATCTCCTACTCTGTATCCGCCTTTCGCCGCTTCGATTCCTACATCCAAAGATTGCTCTGTCGTTTCTAAAAGTTTTGCTAAAGCAGGACTGATACCGCCCACGGGCACTGTCATCGCCATGTCGGTAAAAAGGCCTCTGTGTTTCAAACCTAAATCTATCGAAACAATATCACCTTCTTTTAAAATCTTTTTCGAGTTTGGAATACCATGCACTACTTCATCATTTACCGAAACACATAGTGATGCCGGATAGGCGAACTGTGCGCCTTTCGGCCGGTAATTTAAAAAAGCGGGTTCATCTCCCATTTCTTTTATGAGTTTATATGCATAATCGTCCAAATCTTTTGTGGAGATTCCGGACTTCACTATTTCTTTCACTTTTAAAAGAATGGTCGCTAATCGCCTACCACCTTCACGGAGTATTTCTATTTCTTCTTTGGTTTTAATTATTATCATAAAATCTTTAAGAAATTACCGTACCTAAAAATTTCTCGTCATTTAAATAGTTTGCTAAATTGTCTATTGGTTTACCATTCATGATAGCCACTTCCATACCGCTCTCTTGCGCGAGCTTTGAAGCAATAGGATCAAAAGGAGTATTGAGTCCTGGGTTCCATTCTGCGGGTATCAACTTTCTATATTCTGCCCACGATATCTTTTCTATCTTTTTTGCATTTGGATTAACCTTTGGATCAGAATCATAAACGAAATCTGTATTCGTAAGATTTATTATCTTTTTTGCTCCCACAGTTTTCGCCGCCTGAACCGCATTCCAATCAGAACTCCATCCTGGTTTGAATGCCGAACCTATCACTACTGGCTTTTCGTGATCAAAAGACATAGTCAAATTAGTAACCACCTCTCTATGAGCAAACTCTCCAAAAATAACTCTTAATAACTCAGCATTTAATCTAAGGGAAGCAATACCTATCCAATCCAAATCTTCATTTGATGGGCTGGCAAGACTCTGCGCAACATCGTTGTATTTCCTGCAAATCTTTCCCCCACCGGTTGTAATCACAAACTTTTTTCCTTTTGACACATGAGACAGAATCAGAGCTTTAAAGCCCTTTAGAAATTCTGCGTCTATTTCATTTGGAATTATTAACGATCCGCCTAAAGATATGATAATTGTTTCTGGTTCTTGTGTTTCCATATGTTTATAGACCTAAAACCTTTTTTATATCCTTATGGACATCTTCTCTGCTTTGCTCGCCGTTTATGGTATGAATCTTGTAGCCATTTTTATCTTTAAAATAATTCATCGCTGGAATAACATGATTTACATATTCATCAAATCTCCTCGCGATACCTTCATCAGTATCATCATGTCTGCCACGAAGCTTGTTGCGTCTCAACGCTTCTTCTTTGTTAATTTCTATATAGATAATCTGTACATCTTCTCTCTTAAAGAAATTCATCATTGCTTCGAATGTCTCTGCTTGGATGAGCGTGCGAGGGTATCCATCAGCTATCAGATGTTTTTCCGGTGTAAGTGAAGAAGTTAAAATATTTGTAAAAATAGCATTGGTCAGAAAATTGGGTTGTAATTCTCCGCGGGTCATAGAATCCTTTACCAAAGACCCTGTATAACTGCCATTCTCTACGATTTTTCTGTATTCATTGCCTAAAGCCGTGACGACGCACTCGCGTCCATCAAGCTTTTTTAGATCTTCCAGTAAAAAATCCACCTGTGTCCCCTTACCAGAGCCTATTATGCCAAAAAATACAAAAGTCTTTGGTTGCATACGCTAAGAATACAAAATTTAGCCCTGTAAATCAAGCTGAAAAACTAATAATTTATGCTTTGTTTTTTAACAGAAATATGTTTTAATGAACGAATATTATGGACAAAAAGAATATTATAACTATCTGCGGAGGATTGGGTAGCGGTAAATCCAGCACCGCAAACAAAGTAGCCGATATACTAGGTTATACAAGATTCTCTTCTGGAGATTTTTTTCGACAGGTGGGATCAGATTTAGGTCTATCAGTAAATGAATTAAATAAACGAGCAGAAACAGATAGAGAGATAGATCATATGGTGGATGAGAAATTGCGTCAGCTAAGAAATGCAGAAAAGATTGTTATTGATTCACGGACTGCATATCACTGGATACCCGAATCGTTCAAAGTGTATTTAAGCCTAGCACCTGAAATAGCAAAACACAGGATCATGAATAGTCTAAACGAAAGTCAACTTCGTAAGGACACAGAACAAGTAAATTCAGTAGAGGAAGTATATAAAAAAATGATTGATCGGTTTCAAAGTGAACAAAAAAGATACTGGGATCTTTACAAGATAGACAATACAGATAAAAAAAACTTTGATTTAATAGTAGATACAGACAAAAACAACCTAGAGCAAGTCGTAAAGATCGTTATAGAAGAATATAAACAATGGATAGAAAATAGAAACTAGTATTCCCTCATTGATATCTGAGCATCCACTTTTTTGATGAGATCAAGAACTACTGAAACAACTATGAGAAGCGCAGTGCCTCCGAGCGCGATAGCAGTGATACCTGTAATTGACTGTATGATAAGCGGTAAAACAGCAATAAAACCCAAAAATACAGCACCGAGCAAGGTTATCCTGCTTAAAACATTTGAGATGTATGAAGAAGTAGAAGCCCCAGGACGAATACCCGGAATGAAAGCGCCGTTTTTCTGAAGATTAGTGGAAAGGGCCTCAGGATCAAAGGTAACTGCTGTATAAAAATATGTGAATAAGAAAACTAGTATGAAGTAAAATACTGCATACAGAGCACTTGTCTGCGAAAAAGAAAGAAAGAATTTTGAAATCGAGAGCAGAATGGAATTGGAAGAATTGGCTAAAAGATTACCAGCCATCTGCGGCAAGAGAAGCAAAGATAAAGCAAATATAATAGGCATCACTCCGGCTTGGTTGACACGAAGAGGCAGATATGTGGATCCTCCGCCATAGACTTTTGCTCCGCGTATGCGTTTAGCATAAGTGATAGGGATAGGTCTTTCCGCTTCTGTAACCACTACTACTCCCGCAATGATAAGCGCGCCCGCTACGATAAACATCAGCAAAAATGGAATCTGCGAAGCATCAAAAGTGAAAATAAGCTGACTAACTTGTGTAGGTATTTGAGAAACTATTCCGGCAAAGATGATCATAGATACGCCATTGCCTATGCCAAATTCTGACATCAGCTCTCCTATCCACATCAATAGCACTGACCCAGCAACTATGATGATCAGGTTCGCAATTCGATCAAAAGAAGTCAGACCGATTAAAATGCTTTGGTTTTCAAGTATAGCTAAAAGACTGTAACCTTGAATCACGGCCAATGGCACAGTCAAAAGTCTGGAATATTGAGTAAATTTCTTTCTGCCTATCTCACCTTCTTCATGGTACATCTTCTTTAAAGGAGGCACCATGATGGTCAAAAGTTGCATAATGATAGAACCGGTAATATAAGGACCAACACCGAGCATTATGATGGAAAGATTGGACAATCCGCCTCCGGAGAAGATATTGAGAATACCGAAAAACTGATTGCCAGTCAAGAATCTATTTAGCTCTACAGTATCAATGCCCGGAATAGGTATAGAAGACAGCAATCTGAAAATAAACAAAGCAGCTACGACAAACAATACCCTTCTTCTTAAAGAAGCGTCTGTCCATATCATTTTTATTTTGCTCCAAAAATTTTGCATTTTATTTTACCTCAAGTTTGCCCCCTTTTATATTCAAACGTTTTCGCAATTCGGAAAAGGATTCTTGTTTGCCATTTGGGGAAAGTACTTTTTCTTTGGAAATAGTTACCTTTCTGTTTATGGAATTGAATCTGTATCCTCGCAATTTTGGAAGCTTCTTTATAATATCACGAAGCTCTGGGCGGCGCTTGTTGCCAGCGCGAGCGGTTTGACCCTTGCCACCACGGCCAGAAGTTTTAGCGTGCTTGCCACCGCGACCCACGATCCTGTCTTTTTTATTCTTGTGTTGTCTTTTTAAATTATGTAATTGCATAAAATTAAAGTTTTATTCTTCTTTGTTTTCCTTTACAGCGTTTTCAACAACCATTGGTTTTGAGTATTTTGAAGATATCTGAGTTAAGGATTTCATAACCGCCTTTGCGTTGTTTAGCTTGTTCTTGCTTCCAGAATGTATTTTGCCAGTAATGTCTTTTAGACCGGCTAAGTTTGCAATGTCACGAACCACTGTACCGGCCACTAAACCACGGCCTTTGTTTGGCATAAGCACAACAGAACAACTTGAAAACTTGGCCGAAACCTCATAAGGCAAAGACATGTTCTTCGTCAATTTAAGTCTAACCATGTTTTTCTTTGCATTCCTCAATGCCTTGTTTATAGCCAAAGATGTGTCCCCTGCTTTTCCGAGACCTAAACCTATAGCGCCTTTTCTGTCTCCAGCCACAAGAGCAACACTGAAAGAAAATCTGCGTCCGCCAGCTACCACGCGAGTCACGCGTCTGATATCCAAAATCTTTTGATCAAATTCTGGCTTTGGTCTGTCAAAAGACGAACCTCTGCGATTGTTGTTTCTCTTTCGTCCTTCTTCTTTTTTGTTTTCTTCTGCCATATATTTAAAACAAATTAAAATTTAAGTCCGGCTTCTCTGGCCGCATCAGCTACTAATTTTACTCTGCCGGTATATTTAAAACCATTTCTATCAAATACGACTTGTGTGATTTTAGCATTATCGCAAGCATCTTTGATCATTTGGCCTACCTTTTTAGCTCTTTCAGTTTTCGTGCCAGTACTTAGCTTTACATCGCTTGCCTGCACTAAAGTTTTCTTTGTGCTGTCATCTATAACTTGCGCGTATATGAATTTATTGGAACGGAACACAGACAAACGAGGTCGCTCTGAAGTACCGATGATCCTTGATCTGATCTTCGCCTTTAGTCTTATTCTTTTATCTGTTTTGTTTTGCATAATTTAAAAAATAAAAATCAACTAAGCAGTCTTCTTGCCCTGCTTGCGTCTGATAACTTCATCGTCATAACGCATACCTTTACCTTTATAAGGTTCTGGCTTTTTCAAGGCGCGAATAGCTGCGGTAAAACTGCCCACTAATTCTTTATCAACTCCGGTAATCGTGATGTTGTTCTTTTCGGCCGTAGCTGTAATTCCATCTGGTATCGGCACAACAACAGGATGAGAAAATCCAAGAGCAAAATGCAGTTCTTTGCCTTTGACATCTGATTTAAAACCAACACCCTCTAATATGAGTTTCTTTTGGTAGGGAGTCTCTACTCCTATGATCATGTTCTTGATATGTGAGGCATAGGTGCCCCAAAGAGATCGGGAGAATTTATCGTTTCTTTTTACACTAAGGGTCACTTTATCGGCAATATTTATCACAACATCGTCGCGAAATATTTTAGTGAGAGTGCCTTTTGGACCAACCACTTTCAAAATACTACCGTCCATTGTGACTGTAACTCCTTTTGGTATTGCTATTTCTTGTTTGCCTATTCGTGACATAAATTTTTATTTAAATTGAAATTACCAAACTACCACATCCTAAACAATGCTTCACCGCCGACTTGCTCTTTTCTTGCTTCCTTGCCTGACATGATGCCTTTTGGAGTGGAAAGAACCAATAAACCAAAGCCGTTTTTGACGCTATGAATGTCTTTCATTTGAAAGTAAACTCGTCTGGATTGTTTTGAGACTCTTTCAACCTCTTTTATCTTTGGAGATTTATCTACATACAAAAGTACAGCCTCCAACACTGGAAATTCTTTTCTGGTTTTTTTAGAAAAAGAGCTTATGTAACCTTCTTTCTTCAAGCATTCTAAAATCGCGTGCTTAATCTTTGAATAAGGAAAAGTGGCCGTCTCTTTCTCTGCGAGACTTGCGTTCTTTAACATTATTATCATGTTTGAAATTGGATCCATAATTTTGTTTATTACCAGCTTGATTTGCGAACACCCGGAAGCTTGCCTTCGTTTGCAAGCTCTCTGAAACAAATACGACATATACCGAAATCTCTCATGTATGCATTACCTCTACCACAGCGAAAACATCGGTTTTTCTTCCGAGTACTAAACTTTGGCTTTTTTCTATTTCTTGCTAAGACTGATGTTTTTGCCATACAAATGTAAAATGGGATTGCTTTGCAATATCACGCTTTTTTTCTCAAACCCTCTAAAATATAAAGAATCTAAGGAGAAAAGCGGATTGACCAAAGCTGTATTCCCTTAAGAGAGATACTAGCAGAAAAGACAGAGAGAGTCAAATAAACCAACCTTTTATTTCTTCTTGCTGTCTTCTTCTTTCTTGAAAGGCATACCTATGAGTCCAAAGAAAGCTTTGCCTTCTTTTTTGTCTTTTGCTGTGGAGACTATGGTGATAGCAAGACCAAAGACATCTTTAATGTCCTCATCTGCTGTCTCTGGAAAGATAGTGTGCTCTTTGATACCTATGGTCACATTGCCGATATCATCCACTGCTTTTGGGGAAATACCACGAAAGTCTTTAGTACGAGGCAGGGCTACATTGAAAAGCTTTTCCAAAAAGGCATACATTCTGCTTCCGCGCATCGTCACTATGACTCCAACAGGATCTCCTTGTCTTATCTTGAAAGAAGAGATTGATTGCTTGGCTCCGCGCAAAGCGCTTTTCTGTCCGGTAATTTTTGCCAAACGCTCCATGATGGCGTTGTTTTTATTCTTGTCTTTTTTTATAGCTGTGCCCGTGCCGACATTAATGATTACCTTTACAAGCTTTGGCGCGGCCATGGCGTTCTTGTAGCCGAAAGCACCTTTCAATTTCTCAAAACTCTCTGCTTCTTTTTCTTTTACGTTTAAATGTTTCATTTTTTTGTTTTATTTCTAATCAAGTTTCTTCACATTTGAAACATGTATAGGCATAGCGACACTCATTACGGAACCCTTTTCGCCAGACTTTTTAGGACGCTGATGTTTTTTCATCATGTTTATACCCTCAACGACGACTCGATCTTTGCTTTTTAAAACACTGGCAATTTTTCCTTTTTTGCCTTTGTCTTTTCCTGTTATTACAAGCACATTGTCTCCTTTTTTTATTTTCATATATTTATCAAATCTTATTGAAATGCGCAGTTTTATATAACCTCTGGCGCAAGGGAAATAATTTTCTGAAAACCTTTTTCTGCAAGCTCTCTTGGCATAGGACCGAAGACACGGCCTGCTTTCGGATCAAGTTTACCTTTTTCCAAAATCACTACTGCGTTCTCATCAAAACGTATATATGAACCATCGCGTCTCCTGTATGCATTGCGAGTACGTACCACTACGGCTTGATGAACATCTTTCTTTTTCACTGCTTTTCTAGGAGTTGCCACTTTTACGGATATAATCACAAGCTCGCCTAGTGTAGCGTATCTCTTGTGGGCAGAACCTAAAACCTTGAACACTTTGCCCACTGTGCCTCCTGTGTTATCCGCTATTTTTACTAATGTTTCTGGTTGAATCATAAAATTATTTTAAATATAAATACAAGAATTCTACTTGGTTTGGTCCATGCGCACGACTTTGTAATGTTTGTCTTTGGATAATGGCCTAGTTTCAGCTATCTCTACCTTATCGCCTGTTTTGTATGTGTTCTCTTCGTCGTGAGCTTTATATTTCTTGTTGATCTTGTAGAATTTGCCGTACTTTGGATGCTTCACAAAGCGTGATACTGATACCACTACGGTCTTGGCCATTTTGTCGGAAACTACTACTCCTTTCAAGACACTTCCTTTGCTTTCCATATTTTCTTTTGTTTGTTTAATTTTCATAAATTATTTATTTTTCTTTGCACTAATAACTTTGAACTTGTGCATTTCAGTTAAGACTCTCGCTATATTTTTCTTGAGAGTATTGTACTCTTTTACATTCTTGGATTTGGAACCCTGTGCTTTGAAAAGTAAAACTCTGATACTTTCTTCAAGTTCTCCAAGCTTCTTTACGAGTTCGGCTTCTTTCATGCCCTTCAAGTCTTCTTTTGTTTGTTTTGTCTTTTTTGCCATAAAAGTTATTTGTGTGCTTTTGCTACAACTTTTGTTTTTACAGGAAGTTTAGTGCCTGCTTTTCTTAATGCTTCGCGTGCAGTTGCTTCATCAACTCCGTCAACTTCAAATATAATACGTCCTGGAAAAACATCAAAACAATATCCTTGAGGGTCTCCTTTTCCCTTTCCCATGCCCACTTCTGCGGCTTTAGCTGTAAAGGGTCTGTCTGGGAAAATCCTGATCCAGTATTTGCCTGCTTTTGTCAGAGTCCTAGAAATAACCTTGCGAGCGGATTCGAGCTGGTTTGATTTCACGCGGGCTTGGGACATGGCCTTGAGACCGTGCGAACCAAAAGCGATTTTGATACCGCGAGTTTCCGGGGTTCTGGATTTCTTATTCATTCGTCCAGTCTGCCATTTTCTAAATTTTACCTTTTTTGGAATCAACATAAAAATAAATTAATTTGTTTCTCTCGTGTCTTTTTCTTTAGCAAAAATCTTGCCGCGATAAATCCAGACCTTTATACCTATAACTCCATAAGGCAGTGTAGCTCTTTCTCTTTTGAAATCTATATCCGCGCGGAAAGTCTGAAGAGGAATGCTTCCCTTCTTGAGTTCTTCGGTACGAGCAATCTCGGCTCCACCCAAACGGCCTCCCAAGACTATGCGCACACCTTGCACTCCATGAGTTGTCATCACTTTTTCTACCATTTGTTTGACCACTCTCCTGTAAGGCATTCGCTTTTCTAGACCCTCTGCTATCATATAAGCCACTATAGCGGCATCTGATTCTGGGCTCGGAATTTCTACAATCTCGAGTTTGAAATCTTGGGGCTTTACGAGTTTTAACTTGCTTATCCTTTTCAAAATATCTTCTTTTAGTTTTATCACGCCTTCACCGTTTCTACCTATGATAAGACCTGGGCGAGAAGTGCGTATAATAAAGCGTGTGGTTTTCTGATTCCTTTCTATCTCTATAGTAGACACATACATCCCACGTAATTTTTTCTCTAAATATTCAGTCAACAAAACATCCCCTTTAAGGTAATCACAATATTTCTTAGGATCGGCAAACCAATGGAATTTCCAATCCCTTAATATTATCAATCTATGAGCATATGGATGTACAATCTTTGACATAAAATTATTCTGGTTTTGCTTTTTTCTTAGTTTCCCCGCCTGCAATGCGGGCAGGCTTTTTTACTTCCTTCACCTTCTTTGCGACTTTTTCTTGTTTCTCTCCAAGAACCAAAGTCACATGACTGGTGCGTTTGTTAATACGATGCGCGCTACCCATGGCCGCAGGCATCATCCTCTTCATCACTATGCCTTTGTCCACTCTGACTTCTTTTACAAATAAATTATCTTTTGAAAAACCTCTGGAAGTGGCATTTGCTATCGCAGATAGCAAAAGCTTCCTCACGGGCATTCCGGCCCTTTTTGCCAAGAAATCTAAAAGAGTGACAGCTTGGTCCACTTTTTTTCCTTTTATCAATCCCGCAACTAAACGAACTTTTCTTGGGGCTTGTCTGTAATTTTTCAAAAATGCTTTCATATTATTCTTTATTTCTTTTTAGCAGTTGCTGCTGTTTCAGTGGCTGCTTTAGCTTGAGCTATTTCAGTTTCTTTCTTCTTCTGTTCAAGTTCTTTCTGCATTTTACCTCCGTGTTTGGTGAATTTCTTGGTTGGAGAAAATTCGCCCAGTCTGTGACCCACCATGTCTTCTGTAACAAGGACTTCTATGTGAACCTTGCCGTTATAAACACCAAAAGTAAAACCAACCATTTCTGGCGCTATCTGACATGCTCTTTTCCAAGTCTTAATGGTTGGGGTTTGAAGAGGATTCTTGCCTGCTATTTTTTTTAGCAGTTTTTCGTCAACATTTAAGCCTTTTTTGATTGATCTTGTCATAAAAATATTAAACCCAAATAAAGAAAGAAGCTCCAAACGAGCTTGGTCTCATCATATCAAAATAAATAATAAAGTCAAATGAAAATCCGCTCAGTTGTATTTGAGCGGATTTTCATTTTTTATTATTTTTATTCCCCTTTTCTATTTTTTCCTGTCTTTCTGCGAGAAACAATGAATAGATTAGAATATTTCTTTGGTGTGCGGGTCTTGCGTCCTCCAGTAACTTTACCCCACATAGTCTTTGGGCGTTTCGTACCGCGACCTTGGCGACCTTCACCTCCTCCGTATGGATGATCCACCGGATTCATAGCAGTACCTCGAACAGTAGGACGAATACCTTTCCAGCGAGAACGCCCTGCTTTACCGTAATTTTCCAAATGATGTTCTTCGTTTGATACAGTACCGATGGATGCCCAAGAATTCTCATCTATCTTTCTGATTTCAGAAGAAGGCATTTTAAGATTTGTGAATCCGTCAGCATTCGCGACAACTTGAGCAAATATACCAGCCGAACGACTGATCTTTGCTCCACCTTTTGGCTTTATCTCTACATTGTATACAAAAGTTCCAACAGGGATGTTGCGAAGTGGAAGTCTGTTGCCAGGAGCAAGTTCTGCTTTTTCTGAAATGATGAAAGCGCCGCCAACTTTAAAATCTTTTGGCACAACTACATATCTCTTCTCTCCATCTTTGTATACAGCAAGTCCGATGAAAGCACTTCTGTTTGGATCGTATTCTATTGAAATTATTTTGGCTGGAATGTCTTTCTTGTCATACAAAAAATCAACATCGCGATATAGTCTTTTGTGTCCTGAACCTTTGTGCCTCATAGTGATACGGCCGGCGCTATTTCTGCCCACAGAACGCCTGAATCCATAAGTCAAAGACTTTTCTGGTTTGGTGCGAGTCAAAACATCACGATAATTGATGTTCGTCATCTGTCTCCTTGATTTGCTTGTAGGTTTGTAGGTTTTCATAAATTATTTAAATAAATTCTATTTTATCTCCCTTTTTCAAATACACTACTGCCTTCTTGCCTCCGACTTTCATCCCCAACTTGCCTCGAGTAAAAACTTTCTTGCTCTTTATAGGCAAAACATTTACTTTGGTTGGCTTTACTTTATAGAGAGCAAAAATTGCTTTCTTTATTTCAGTTTTGTTGGCTGAAGGAACGACATTAAAATAATACACATTCTGCTCTGCGGCGACGCTTGATTTTTCTGTAACTCTCGGATCTTTTATTGTTTTGATAATTATATCTCTCATAAAATATTTTGTTTTAATTATGCTCCGCGTGACTCCAAGAATTTTACACCAGCTTCAGGATTTTCTATTAAAAGATATTGATATTTCAACACATCAAGGGGATTTAGATTTTTCAAAAATACGATCTCGAGTTGTGGAAGATTCCTATAACTCTTTTCTGCCTTTTCATTTCTGTCATTAAGCGCTACCAATACACGAGGCTTTTTTGAACCTGCGAGAGGTTTGAATCCAGAAGCCTTGGATAGATTCTTCATCACCTCTTCTGCTTTTTTTGTTTTCATTTCAGGCATAGCAAGCGAATCCACGAACAATATTTCTTCGTCTTTCAATTTCTTTGAAAGCACAGAGAAAAGGGCTTGCGCTCGCATTTTCTTTGAAATTTTTCTCTTGTAATTCTTCTCTGCAAGAGGACCATGAGTAACACCTCCGCCCACCCATATAGGACTTCTGATAGAACCGTGTCTTGCGCGACCGGTGCCTTTTTGTTTCCAAGGTTTCTTGCCTCCACCGCGAACTTCTCCACGGTCCTTAGTATCAGCTGTGCCAGCGCGTTTATTTGAACGCATACCTTCTACCACCTGATGTACTAAGTCAGCGCGCCATTTTGCACCGAAAACTTTCTCTGGCAAATCAATCTTGCCTGCGACATCTCCTTTTTGGTTGTAAATTTTTGCTTCCATATTTTTGTATTATTTTGTCATCAGTTCAATCAGCGTGCCTTTCTTGCCAGCGATAGCGCCTTTGACCAACATCGTATTGTTTTCAGCGTCTATAAAAACTACTTGCAGATTCTTCTGGGTTATTCTGTCGCCTCCCATACGTCCTGCCATTCTCATACCTCTAGGCACATGAGTGCGAAGTCCCCCGCCGATAGAACCAGGCTCACGTTCGGAATGTTTTTGACCGTGAGTGCGAGGACCTCCAGAGAATCCGTGTCTCTTTACGACACCTTGAAAACCTTTACCCTTTGAGATGCTGGATACTTGGAGTTTGTCGCCGATCTTGAACAGGTCTGCAATATTAAACTTGTCGCCTACTTTGCATTCTGGTTCACTCTCTGTGCGAAATTCGCGCAAATATCTGAAACTGCCTAGGTCTTTTAGATGGCCTTTTATAGCCTTGCTTTGATTTTTAGGATTCTTAACACCAAAACCCACTTGAACTGCATTGTATCCATCAGTGGTTTTTGTTTTGACTTGAGTAACTACCGTGGGACCCGCGGAAACCACAGTCACAGGTACAACCTTGCCATCTTCAGCAAAATACTCCGTCATATTTTCTTTTGTTCCCAAAATGAATTTCATAATTTTTCAGTCAGACTGATTTATAGCATTTTTACATCAATATCAACTCCAGAAGGAAGAGATAAATTTGTAAGAGCTTCAACCGTTTTCGCATTTGGATTGATAATATCTATCAATCTTTTGTGCACTCTTATTTCGAATTGTTCTCGTGAATTTTTGTAAACAAAAGAAGCTCTGTTGACTGTGTATTTCTTGATCTCGGTAGGAAGAGGAATAGGACCTACTATCTCTGCATCGTAACGCAGGGCAGTATCTATGATTTGTTTGACTGACGCATCAAGTATCTTGCTCTCGTAAGCACGTACTCGTATACGTAGTACAACCTTGCTGTCCCCTTCTGTTTTACTTGCTGACTTTTTCTTGGAAGTAGTTTTTTTCACCTTCTTTGTTTCTTCCTGAGATTCATCTGCTACAGTATCAGTCTCTTTGGTTTTTAATTCTTTGGTTGACATTCTATTATTCGGTTATAGGAACACTCTAAGCTAGGATTTTTGTTACAACTCCGGCACCCACTGTCTTGCCTCCTTCACGAATCGCGAATCTCTGTGATTCTTCGAGCGCAATAGGAGTTACAAGTTTAACTGTAAGTTTGACTGTATCTCCAGGCATAACCATCTCTACTCCTTCTGCAAGAGTGACATCTCCGGTAACATCTGTAGTGCGGATATAGAATTGAGGCTTGTAACCTTTGAAGAAAGGAGTGTGGCGTCCGCCTTCTTCCTTTTTCAAAACATAGATCTCGCAAGTAAAGTTGTCATGAGGGGTTACTGTGCCTGGTTTTGCAAGCACTTGACCACGAGTCACATCTTCTTTCTTTAGACCTCTTAGAAGTATTCCAGCATTGTCTCCAGCCATACCTTCTTTGAGATTTTTGTTGAACATTTCTATACCAGTAACGACTGCTTTCTGTGTTGGACTTATTCCGACAATTTCTATTTCTTCATCTACATGAACGACACCTCTTTCAATCTTTCCAGTAACAACTGTACCGCGTCCTTCGATGGAGAATATATCCTCAACAGGCATAAGGAAAGGCTTGGAAATGTCTCTTTCTGGAACTGGGATATATGTATCAAGAGCGTCTGTAAGCTCAAGTATCTTCTTTGCCCATTCATCATCCACTGACTTTGCCTCAAGACCTTTCAAAGCAGAACCACGGATAACTGGAGCACCTGCGCCGTCGAAACCTTGCTTTGTCAAAAGCTCGCGTATTTCTTCTTCGACTAGGTCGATCATTTCCTTATCATCAACCATATCGCACTTGTTTAGGAAAATTATTATCTTTGGAACACCAACTTGTTTTGCAAGCAAAACGTGCTCACGAGTTTGTGGCATAGCACCGTCTGTCGCAGCAACGACCAATATAGCACCGTCCATTTGAGCGGCACCTGTGATCATGTTTTTAATGTAGTCAGCGTGACCAGGAGCATCGATGTGAGCATAGTGGCGAGCATCTGTAGAGTACTCGTTGTGAGAAATGTTGATAGTAATACCACGAGCGCGCTCTTCTGGAGCGTTGTCGATATCGCCAACACCTCTTAGTCGCACTTGCTTTCCAGCGAGGTTAAGCACATGTAATATAGCCGCAGTCAATGTAGTCTTACCGTGGTCAACGTGACCAATGGTACCCACATTAATGTGTGGCTTGTCTCTTTTAAATTCTTCTGCCATAAGATTATTTTGTAGCTAATAATGAGAACTCAACATACGAGAAACAGTTGCTAAGTCCTAACTACTAACGAAAATTAATTAATAATAATTGTTATTTTATAAAAATAGCAATAGAAAAACTGCGAAAGTGCAGTTGCCTCCATACTATCAGATCAAAAAATAAAGTCAAATCTCCCCACCACATGTGGTGGGGAGGTCAAATGCCTGTATTGACTATATACATATATAAGACTATGGTAAGTAAAATCACGTTCTCAAAAAACTAAAGCCATAAAAGGAGGTGATCTTATGGCAAAAGGTAAAGAAGAAGAGGGGGGTGTTTTGCAACAGATTGGAGAGAGTTTTGTGGAGGCAGTTCAAGGTGCCATTTTGATCGGCATGGTCGTGCCGATCGTCGTTGCTGAAGCTTTGGAAGGGGCATTGGCTACGAAGCCGGATGAGCCTCCCCCTGCGGAGAAAAAAACCACGAGCTCTTGATTTTTTAAAATTTCCATAGAAAGGAGGTGAAAAGAATGGAAGACCTTTTTGAGGTTCCAGAACCTGGTGGTGACGACGAGGATATCGTCATCACCTGCTGAAGCAGGCCACGACAGAGAGCAATCTGTGTCGTGGCTTGATTTTTTATATTAGAAAATCTTTACTTCCTCGAAGCGATAATAGTTTCCGCTACATTTTGTGGCACAATATCGTAACGCAAGAATTCCATAGTGAAAGACGCACGGCCTTCGGTCATAGAGCGTAAGCCTGTCATATATCCGAACATTTCAGAGAGAGGCACAACAGCGCGAAGAACTTTATTCATTCCCCTGTCTTCCATACCTTCTATTAGACCTCGTTTTGAAGAAAGATTGCCTGTAACATCACCCATGAATTTATCTGGGGTGACGACTTCTACTTTCATCATAGGCTCTAGTATCACAGGACGAGCACTCTTGCAGGCGTCTTGGATAGCCATCGAAGCAGCGATTTTGAAAGCCATTTCGTTTGAGTCAACTTCGTGATAACTACCGTCCCAAAGATCCACAGAGACATTTACCATTTTGAATCCTGCCAATACTCCGCGATCCAAGCCTTCTTTGAAACCTTTCTCACAAGGAGTGATGTATTCTTGAGGGATAACACCACCTTTGATACTATTTATGAACTCAAATCCTTCTGCTCTTTTAGTATTTTTTGGTAGGTCTTCTGTTTCTTCCTTTGTCATAGGCACCATAGGCTTGACCTTGATCTTCACATGGCCATAGTTACCGCGACCGCCGGATTGCTTGATGTATTTGCCTTCTGCATTCGCACTCGCAGTGATGGTCTCTCTGTATGCTACTTGTGGTTTGCCTACATTTGCCTCTACTGTAAATTCGCGCTTCATACGATCAACGATGATTTCAAGATGAAGTTCTCCCATACCTGCGATGATGGTCTCGCCTGTTTCTTGATCTGTGGAAACTTTGAATGTAGGATCTTCTTGAGCAAGTCTATTTAAAGCCATACCCATTTTTTCTTGATCAGCTTTTGTTTTTGGTTCTATGCGAAGCGAAATAACCGGTTCTGGGAAAATGATTCTATCGAGCTCCACTGGAGTATTTTCATCACAAATAGTATCGGAAGTGATGGTGTCTTTCAATCCTACCGCCGCAGCTATTTCTCCAGCAAAAACTTTTTTCACTTCTTCTCTGTCGTTAGCATGCATTCGGAGAATACGGCCAATGCGTTCTTTGTTTCTAGTGCGAGGATTGTATATATAAGATCCGGCAGATAAAGTACCAGAGTAAACTCTGAAGAAGATAAGCTGTCCTACGAAAGGATCGGTAGCCACCTTGAAAGCAAGCGCCGAAAAAGGTTCGGTATCAGAAGCATGTCTGAATACAAATTCATCGTTGTTGTTTGGATCTGTACCTTCTACTGGAGGGATATCTAAAGGTGAAGGTAAATAATCCACCACTGCATCAAGCACTAATTGCACTCCTTTGTTCTTTAAAGCTGAACCAGCGAAAACTGGGAAAATTTCATTTGCAACGACGCCCTTTCTCATTAACTTTTTCAAAGTAGGCATATCAGGTATCTTGCCGTTCAAATATTCATTCATAGCAGTATCGTCTTGCTCGACTATTTTTTCTATTAGTTCACCGTGATATTTTTCCGCATCAGCCTTGAGTTCGGCTGGAATTTCTTTTTCTATGACTTTATTACCCATCTCACCCTCAAAGTAATACGCCTTCATGTTTAACACATCTACTACACCTTCAAATTTTTCTTCGAGGCCTATCGGTATCTGCATTCTGATAGCTTTCTTTGTCAGACGTTCCAAAATGGTTTTATATGAATGTTCAAAAGATGCGCCTGTGCGGTCTAGTTTGTTTACAAAACAAACTCTCGGCACTTTGGCTTCATCGGCATAGCGCCAGTTTGTTTCTGACTGTGGCTCTACTCCGGCTACTCCGTCAAAGACCACCACTGCGCCGTCCAAAACGCGCAAAGAACGCTTTACTTCAACTGTAAAGTCTATGTGCCCAGGTGTATCTATGATATTGAATCTGTGTTTTTTATTTTTATCACTTCCTGCGTATGTCGGTGTCCAAAAACAAGTAACCGCCGCTGAAGTGATGGTGATACCGCGCTCGCGTTCTTGTTCCATCCAGTCTGTAGTGGTCTCTCCATCGTGCACCTCGCCGATCTTGTGCGATACGCCAGTATAAAAAAGCACACGCTCGGTAGTCGTGGTCTTGCCCGCATCAATGTGCGCGATGATTCCTATATTTCTAACCTTCTCTAACGGATAATCTCGTTCCATAAATGACAAAATGTAAAATCTAAAAAATTAAGTAATAAATGGCGCCTTCAGCGCCATTTTCAATATATAACATTCAAGCGTTTTTTGCAACAAAAAACGGTAATGTGTGCACACATACTGATGGTTTAATTAATAGACAAATATTCTCTCACTGTTTTTTCAAAAAATACTTTTAGTGCTTCAAATGAGATACTGTGTCCTTCTTTAAACATAATCGGCTCCTCTGTTATGTCATCGAAATAGACTAGTGATTTTAATATCAGCTCTAATAATTAAAGTTCGATGTGAAGCCAAAGAAAGATCAATATTATTAATATCAAATGACCACAAGGACATCTTTGCAAACGAAGGGATGACTATGCTCTTCATGAGCATATTATAACATATTTTATTGAATTACGCTTCAGATTTTTAGTTTTAAACTCTAAATATCCTTCAAAACAGTTAATTCCTTAATTCATGCCAAAAAATTCTAGACACTTTTTACCTTGTTTAGTATCTGCTACTGTATTTCTTTCTTTCTCTGTTAAATAAAGATATGTACTATTAGAAATTAATGTTTTCAGCTGTGCAACAACAGATCCAATCTCTCTGTGAAATTCTTCTCGTTGGGTATCTGAAACCTTGTCATAATCCTCACCATACCCTTCTAATAATTGAAGAAATTTTTGATGTAGTTTTTTTAGCTTCTCTCTACCAATAAGACCAAAAACTGGAGCGTGTATTCTAGAATTATCAATCAAATATTTATAAATATAATTTCTAAAGAAAATTTTCAAGTAACTCCAAGAATCTCTATAATATTCTTCAATCTTTTCAACTTCTATTGCTTGTCGTATTCCTTCCAATCCTGTTGCAGTTTGTCTTGCATCTAAATCAAAAGCAATTTTTTCTTTTTTATTAGCATGTGCCTCTATTTCTTCTCTTGTATACCTACCTACCCAATCAGGAGCTGCTTCTCTGCTAAGCCTATAGGCTCGTTCGTAATTAGGAAAATGAGCCACATCAATGTGAGGGAAACTTAGACGATATATATTTGCAGTTGTATCATTTAGTGCTTGTTGATATTCTTCCCAAGTTTTATAAGGGATATTGCGCAATCTTTCTTCTTCTGCCCTCTTTTTTTCTTCTTCTTCCAAAAAATTCTTTTTTTGTATTTCTTGAATCTCCGCATCAATAACAGTCTGGGAGGGTCCTCTTCTTTTTATTCTAAAAACAGGAATTAAGCCCGCATCTTCTAAAAGAGTTTTTTCGTCAATATTACCTATGTGCAAATAACCATTTGGATCCTGCATGGCTATAAAAGCATCTATATCAAGGTAAAGATTTTTTATGGCATTAAATGCACTATTTGGATCTGTATTTTTTATATTATCCGCCGATGAAACACGTTCTCGCCAAGGATTAGTGACATTTTCTTTTGTGCCCTGTGGAAAATTATTCAAGTTATGCGCTTCGAAATAATTCAGAAAATTTATTATGGATTCTTTATATTTCTCAAACAAAAAAATTGCTTTCTTTTCTTCTGCGGAAGGATTCTCTGGAGTAGTAGTAGCGACGACAACATCCCCCTTTATATCATCCAAAGTTTTTTGAACCAAAGCAAGATTTGCTTGGTCACCCTTCTTCTTTGCAATTCCTTGGAATCCCAAAATGACAGCGGTGGCTTTCTCTATATCAGCTTCATGATTTTCTCGAAAACCTCCATATATATGGAATGCAAAATCTTGAACACCAACAGGCAGATAACGCTTGCCATCAACTTCTGATGTATAATAAGCGTTATTTTTTTGCGCAAATAGAATGTCTTCCGAAGTTATCGGTTTGGCTGTTTTAGCTTTTATTTTTGCCTCTTGGATAAACTCTGCAAGAACAGCAAGATAACTTTCAACATCCACAACAGGTACATGTGGTGTGAAATTCGATGCGCCAATCCATACAACATGACTTGATATGTATGGATTTGCCACCGAAAAATTACGCAATTTTTTAATTTCTTCTTCTGACAACAAACCAGTCAATTCTTTGTAGGCAAGAATACCGCAATCCTTCGAAAGCTGAAGAATCTTTGCAATCTCTTGCTCAATACGCGTACCATCTTCGATCTGATTATTGGCTGGTTTTACAAGTTCCCAAGTCATAGTAACCTATAAATTATTTTATACCTTTATTTTTTAACATCTTAAATCAAGTCTGTAGCTCTGTAGATCAGACTAATATCATTATACACCAAATCCTGTTTTAATCCCTTCAAAACCATCAAATGCAAATGCTTGATAACTTTGAAGGAGAGAGAAGGGCGGGAGATCTCTCTCCTTCCCTTCTCAATCTTGTGATTGAGAAGAATTGTACGCTCTGATCCTTGCATTCAATTCATCCGATGAAATGGCTGAACGGAATTTTATATCCTCTTTATTCCCATCCAGCAATTGCTGCGTGCCCTTTCCCGGATCTAGGACCAACTCGTTAATGGAAATCATATTCCAAAAAGTGCGCAATTCAGGTAAGTACCTGAGCCTTTGAAAAATTGCATCCTTGCTTTTTTCACTCACCCTCCGTCCGTAAATCTCGACGACGAATCCATCATCGCCATCGTTGTAAATAGCAATAGTGATTTTGTCGTTCTCTGCATGATCCACGAAGGACCACACTAGAGTCCCAGGGTGATTCACAACAGCGTACGAAAAAAGCACAACCACAGCACAAATCCATGCAACCCACATCAAATCACCACTCCCGTCCGCTATCGAACGTAAAATGATGATTACTCCGAGGATTGCTGCGAGCGTTCCAATAAGCGTAAAAAGATTATCCATGACTTGCTCCTTTGAGTTAGCCGTTAGAAACTTTCGCGAGTCTTTCGATCCGCGAAAAAGCGTTAGTTTGTCGTTGCCAAGAATACCCATCTAAATATAGCTAAAATAGACAGAGTCTCTTGGCAACGACAACTTTTCTTCTCTTTTGATTTTAAGGTACAAATTAACTTACCTTGATAGTATAGCATAGTCTGATGTAAATGTCAAGAGCTTCGTAATATCCCAATAGCTTGGACGGATCGAGGTATATCATTAAAAGATGTCATATACAAAGAATCCACACATGCCCAAGGTTCGTAGAGATGCAGCAGATATGGTGAGAAGAGGATTTAGTAAAGAAGAAGTAGGTCGAAGATTCGGGGTCGGATCAAGTACTGTATGTAAATGGGTAAAGAAAGCGAGAACCTGGGGATATGGTGCCATACCAACTAAAAGCTCTAGACCTAAACATCATCCGAAAGAATTAAAGGAAGAAGTAACAGAAAGAATTGTGGCTTTGAGATTAAAAACTAAAAGAACTAGTGAGGTGGTTCATCAACACTTGTTAAATGAAGGGATTAAAGTTTCTCTGAATTCAGTCAGACGAACAATTGATCGCCATGGACTCATGAAGAAGAGAAATCCATGGAAACGATATCATCCCCATGTAGATCGCCCGTATCCTTTGAAATCAGGCGACCTGGTGGAAATTGACACCATTCATCGAATGATAGACAAAAAGAAAAGATTGTATGTGTTTGTTTTAATAGATGTGTATTCAAGATGGGTGTATGCAAAAGCATATGAAAAAATTGGTGGAAAACAAACTGTTGAGTTTGTAGATGAAGCGCAAAGACACGCTGTATTTAATTTTAATATGTTACAAAGCGATCACGGACCAGAATTTAGTAATTGGTTCGTAGCTAGGATATCAAAGAATCACCGATATACCAGAATTGGTAAACCAAATGACAATGCTCACATTGAACGAGTAAATCGCACAATACAAGAGGAATGTTTAGATAAATTACCTAACGATGTTTTCAAAATCAATTGTGAACTTAAAAGATATTTGCAATACTACAACCACGAGAGATTGCACTTGAGCTTAAATTTAAAAACACCAAGTCAATTATTAATTAATTCCGTCCAAGCTATTGGTTAGAATACGGAGCTTTGGGTAATGTGCACACATATGGCGGTTTCTCCAACTCTAATCTTATACAGATTATTAAACTCGTTTGAAAGCATTTCAGGAGAAAGATACTCAAAATTATCTCCAAACCAAGAGATTTTTACAACAACTCTTTTTGCTACTATTCTATCTAAACCTTTAAGATCTAAGACGGCCTTTTCTGTCCACTTAATCTTTGGCATACATTTTTAAAATATCGGAGTGGCTTACAAATTTTCTATTCTTAGAGTTTATTCTTTTTTTTACTTCTCGCAAAAATGGGCTATTCAACTTTTCGCCAACATCGAAACCGCCAAAAAACTCTAGAAATTTTTGTTCAACGATTAAAGATATTTTATTTTCCAATTGTATCGTTTTCATATTAAATGACTATAACAATATATTAACAGGAAATTTACAAAAAAACAAAAGAAAAATGGATCTTAAGCCTTACCACGCAAAGTGCGCGAAGGCTTTGTTGGCGTCGGCCATCTTGTGGGTGTCGTCTTTTTTCTTGATGGCTATACCTTCGTTTTTAGATGCGGCGATGAGTTCATCGGCAAGTTTCAAATGCATAGCGCGACCCTTGCCTCCTCTAGCGGCATCACGAATCCAACGCATAGCCAAAGCGAGTCTACGTTCAGTGCGGACTTCGCGAGGAACCTGATAATTTGCGCCACCGATTCTCTTGGAACGGACTTCGGTCATAGGACCAGCGTTTTTCATGGCAAGATCAAAAATCTCAAGAGGGTTTGGGTTGCCTGTCTTTTCTTTTATAATTTCAAAAGCCTTGTAAACGACTTTGCGCGCCGTTTCTTTTTTGCCAGACCACATGACATAGTTTATGAACTTCTCAACTTTTTCAGAATTGAAAACGAAATCCGGCTTGACTATGTTTCTGTTTTTTACTTTTCTTCGCATATTTTTAAAAATTATTTCTTAGATTCTTTTGGTCTTTTGTTACCATAAAGTGATCGTCCTTGTCGTCTCTTTTCTACGCCTTGCGTATCAAGCACTCCGCGCACTATGTGATATCTGACTCCGATCAGGTCTTTGACACGACCACCGCGAAGCATCACCACTGAGTGCTCTTGAAGATTGTGTCCTTCGCCTGGAATATATGCAGTGACCTCCATACCGTTGGTCAAGCGCACACGAGCGATCTTACGCAATGCAGAGTTAGGCTTCTTAGGAGTGGTAGTGGAAACTTTCGTGCAGACACCCCTCTTGAAAGGAGCAGGATAAAACATGGGTCTGTTTTTTAAAACATTGAAACCGCGAGCCAGAGCGACTGTCTTTGATTTTTGGTGAGATTTGACTCTATTCTTTTTTATAAGTTGATTTATTGTCGGCATACCAAACAAAATAGCCCCCTAAACCTACAGGACTACAGGCACAATATACTATCTAGACAATTAAATTGCAAGCCCTGTGATCAGAGTATAAAAATAAGAAAGTATTGGATATAAATAATCGGCAAAAAATACTATAAAAAGAAGTATGAGGAAAAGCGCATATCTTTCCATAAAAGATATGACGGAATACATAGATCGAGGCAAAAGCTCAAAAAGAATTTTTGAACCATCGAGAGGTGGCACAGGCATAAGGTTAAATATGGCAAGTCCTAGATTTACCATGACGATAAGAGAGAGTATCGCTAGAAGATCAGGAGAAAAAAAGTATTTGAGCGAAAGACGCATTAACAATCCAAAAACTACTGCTAGAAAAATATTTGAAAGTATACCTGCGGAGGCCACGGCAAGCGTGCCTAATTTCTTATTTTCAAAATTCTCTGGATTGTAAGGCACAGGCTTTGCCCAGCCAAACAGAAACGGCGCTTTGATTATGACTAAAAGAAAAGGCAGGATAACCGAACCGAACATATCTAGATGCTTCAGAGGATTGAGTGTAAGTCTGCCTGCATACAGCGCTGTCTTGTCACCAAAATAATACGCGGCAAAACCGTGTGACACTTCATGAATCACTACGGACATTATGAGGATGACTATAAAAAACAATGTATCTACGCCTTGCATAATAATATTTTTATGATACCATAAGTAAACATTTATGAAAATATGCGTTATATCAAATAAGGGTTCAGTAGTCGGAGGCGGATATTCAAACCGCACTCGTGCTACCAAATTCAACCCTACCGGCAAAGTCCGCAAATACCCAAATCTTCAAAAGAAGAGGATTTTTGTGCCTGAGCTCGGCAAATCCGTAATAGTCGAAGCCTCTACCACAGGATTTCGCACTATGAAGAAAAACGGCATATATTCTACTCTCAAAAAAGCAGGATTGGTAAAATAAAAACCCTCACATTTGTGAGGGTTTTTATTTTATATGCCCTATGTTACAATTTCGGCATAAGGTACATTTTCGAGGGGCTAATTTCACAAAATATGTTTTAGTT
>ERZ1292623.635-Hain-H51-01um-R1-635-length-36833-cov-37_pt1 | contig 36833 bp, 48 predicted proteins | sample MGYA00564398_ERZ1292623 | MGnify/ENA primary metagenome ERZ1292623 (study PRJEB36523, sample SAMEA6512633) | groundwater metagenome | collected 2019-01-07 | study: AquaDiva: Metagenomics assemblies of 32 groundwater samples
ATAGAATATTGTGCTAGAGATTTACGAGGGATAAACCTCTAAGGTGACAGTATCAGTTATTAGAATTATTTATAATATGCTAAATCCAACAAGTCATTTTTCTCCGTTACCCAGACTTTGCAGTAGAGATGTTATCAATATTCTTAGACCTGTTTTGCTTGAAAGTTTTCAGAGTTATGAGGGAGTTCAAAGATATGCCTTGGAGCAGATTTCTCTAGGTATGAAAAGAGAAAGATATACTTCTAAAACGTTAGCACAATTTCTTCGTCTTAATTCAAATTATGTTCTTAGGGTGGTAAAAGGTGCAGAACCAGTTTCTGACGGTTTTGTTAGTATGGTTAGTTTGCCTTTAGGATTGATAGCAGATACCGAACAATCAGTAGTTCCTCTTAAGAGAAATCTTCGGTCGGACAAGTATGTTGAAGTAAGGGATAAAGTTATAGGAGCTAGAGAATATGGTTCTGAGTGGGGAGAAAGGGATAAGAAAATTGATTTAATTCAAAGTATAACCCTTTTAGTTCTGGATGCATGCTTTCCTAAAGTAGAATTGCCATTTGTTTGATAGGAGTTATGGAGAGATTGTTTAATAGTAAACTTCAATAATCTCAGCATTAATTTTATATTTCTTTATAACTTCAAAAAATTCATCTTTACTTTCAACAGGTATGAGTATACTACTCTTTCCTATTTTCTTTCCATAATATTTTTCAAGTAATCCTGAGTATTTTTTGCCTTGCAGTTTGAAACCGTATATTTTATTTAGGAATGCTCCCCTGTTCTTTCCTATTGCTTCCCAAGACATAAGTAAATGCTTCTTTCCTGAAATGTCTGATGACAAGTAGGGGCCGTAAAGAATTGTTCCAGTGCTTTCAATGCTCTTTTTCAACTCTTTCCATTTATTTAGACTTCCTATAATTAAGTTAATAGTGTTGTCTATTCCTAATAGTTTGAATTGAATAGACTCTCTGGAAGAGTAAAATTCGTTTAGTGCTTTGTTTATCTTGTTTTCTATCTTTTTGTTTTTTCCAGTTATCTCTATGAATATATCTATATCACTATCTTTTGTGGCTTCTCCTCTTGCAGAAGAGCCGAATAAAATGATGTTTTTTATTTCCCTTGGTTCATTAAGTGTTTTCAATAAATATGCTGTGAAAGCAGAGGCATACGCTTTATACATTTTCCACCTCTTTTTTTAGTTCAATGAATAGGTTTATTTTTTCATTTAGTTCTTTTTCCGTTATTAGTTTTCCATAAGCTATTTTATCTCTTTCTTTTTCTATTAAATGTGCTTTTTCTAGAATAGAATTTAATTGCGGAAGACTCTCGGGAGATGCAGTAATTTTGCTTTCAAGCAATTTTTTTATGTTTTGTACGCTTTTCTTCAGCCAAAGATGATTTATCTTTATTCCAGGCTTTAAAATATTCTTTTTCTTGAGATATTCTTCAAGAAGAGTTGCAGTTCCAAGGGATAAGCTGAAGGCGAGTCTTCTTTGATGTGCAACTATTCCCTTGACTTCATTTAAAGCTGAATTTATTTCATCGAGCACTTCTTCTATTATTTTATTGCTTTGTTCCGTCATTTTAAGTCAAATGTCTTATGATACTTAAGACAGATGTCTTTATAAACTTTTCTTTTTTAAGTCAAATGTCTTATGATACTTAAGACAGATGTCTTTGGTAGGTTTTTGAAGGTATTGGTATGGGGAGATTGTATGATAAAAGATAATACTAAAGATGAAATAATTATGGAATTAAAGGAGGAGATGAAGATTTGGCAAGAGGTATCAATGGAGTCTTTGTTTGCTTTAAATAAAAAATATAATATCTGATTCTAACAAATGGGAATATTTATATAGTATATAGCTATATACTTTTATGGTTACAACAATACAAGTTGATGAGAAGACTCTTCTTATTTTGAAGAAGCTAAAGGAAGCATTAGATGCTTCTTCGTATGATGAGGCAATTAACAAAGTTGCAGTAAAGCACCTTAGACCTAAAAAATCTATGGCGGGTTCTCTTGCGAAATATTATAAGAATTATTCTACTGAACAAATGATTAAAGAATTAAAAGAGGATAGAAGAAAATTTGACAGAGCACGAGATTTTTGATTCTAATGTATGGATAGATTATCTAATAAAGGGTAGTTTTAGTGATAAAATTGAGCAGGATGATATCTTTTCTATTTCTTCTTTTTCTCTATTTGAAATAAAGAAAAAGCTTTTGAGAAATAAGATGCTTGGAAAGAGAGAGATTGAAGAGAAGATGTCTTTTATAAAAAGCAAAAGCATAGTTGTGAATGTAGATGAGAAGATTGCTGAAAAAGCGGCGGAGATATCTGAGGAAAAAGGTTTAGGTGCAGGAGATGCAATTATTTATGCTTCTGCTATTATTAATAATTCAGTCTTACTTACTTTGGACAACGACTTTAGGGGATTGGATAAAGTTAAGGTGTTGTGAAGGGATATGGAGAGATTGTTTAATTGAGAAGAAATCCCCGTAGCTCTGCTATGGTTGGGTAAGCTAAAACACAAGACAAATAATTATCTCTAATATGCTACTATCTGCACAAGGTAGCGATTATTTACAGAGCTAACCTCAGATTTTCACTAAATAGGAAGATTTATATATAGTATTAACTGTTAGTTAATGAACATTAACTATTAATTAATGATTAAAATATGGAAATATTAAACCCAACAATCCAAAAAATAATGACATTTGTTTTGCGTCAGATAACAGAAGCTCCAACTATCGCTACACTTGCAGAAACCTTTAATATGTCGCATGTTGGTGTTTGGAAAGCAGTTAAGGGGCTTGAAGAAATAAATCTTATTAAATTAAAGTCAACAGGAAAAAAGAAGAATAGTACTTTTACGATTCATATTAACTGGAATAATTCTTTGGTGGAAAAGACACTTGTATTAGCATTAACACATGAAGTAGCAAACCAACAGAGATGGGTATTTAATTTTGCTGAATTAGAGAAAGAGGTAGAATTCTTGATTCTATATGGCAGTATTTTACATTCTCCAAAAGAAGCTAACGATGTTGATATAATTAGTGTTGTTTCTAATAGTAAGAATTTTATAAAAATAAATAAAAGTATTCTTAAAATTCAAATGCTTCAATCAAAAAAAGTACATGCGATTAATTTTATATCAGAAGAACTGAAAAAAGAGCTAAGAAAAGAAAATAGAGCATTTCTTGATGCCTTTAAAAATGGGGTTGTTCTATTTGGACAGAATAAATTTGTATCCTTTATTAAGGAGTTAAATCAATGAACTTAAAGAAAGTTAGAGAATGTTTTATTACGGCAAAGAATAGCGATGCAAAGGGCAGGAAACATAAAGGTCTTCTTGTTAGAACACCAAATCAATCACTTGCAGAACATTATATCTTAAAAGCAAAAGAAAATCTGGAAGATTGTGATTATTATCTAAAGAAAGGAAGGGATTACAAATTGCCAGAGACATGGTTTTATACGTTATATTATTGTGCATTGGCTATTTTGAGCAAATTTGGTTTGGAAAGCAGAAGTCAAAGATGTACTGCTTCATTTATGCGATATATTAAAGATAGTAAATTAATTGAATATGATGATGAATTTATTGAGCGTATTACAGTTTATGATGATAAGAATCAGACAACTGATGTTGATAAACGCGAAGAGGCAAGATATGGACCAGAAACAAAAATAAAAGATGTTGAGAAGATATATCTGGAAATGACAGAAATTTGTAGAAGAGCAATTACACAGACAGAAGAGATTGTTTTCTCAAATGAGAAATTTGAAGTTCCTAAGGAATTGTTGGATTGATATGGGGAGATTGTTTAATTAATCTTTTTGTAAGCAAATATATTATAATTCAAACTTCCTTTATAGGGTTCATAATTTGGAAGAGGTTTGTCCAATACAAATCCTAGTTTAAGATATAATCTGAGAAATCTATCTTTTATTGTTCCATTTCTTACTTCTTCTAAATATTCTTCAATGGATTTTCCAGTTCTTCTATGAAATTGAGCATATTGACATCTCAGTGCTGATGCTCTATATTTTAATCCTAATTGTTTTGCTAATTCTAAACTATATCTCACTAAGGCAGTTCCTATTCCTTGGTGTTGATGTGATGACTCTACCGCTGTTGATGTGACAAATAAGGTATTTGGTTTTATTTCAGATTCATATTCTTCAAACCAAGGTTTATAATAAGGTTTTCTGTTTTTTAGTATTCTTTCTGCTTTTACATTAGGAAAAGATAAATTTGCAGGAACGCATGTGAAGAATCCCACTATTTTTCTATCAACTTCTGCAACCCATATTCCAAAAGTATTTAGTCTATATCTAAGAATATCATGTTTGGCTTGTAATTGAGGAGTATAACTTTTCTTTTCAACTGAAAATATTTGAGGCAAGTCTCTTTCATTTGCTTTTCTTATTTTAGGTTCCATTTTATTGTATTTTATAAACGAAATAAGTCCAGCCGTTTAATTTTTCTTTATCTACTATATTAAAATTAAAACCATATTTGCTAATTAATTGCTCTAGATATTTTATGTCTCCAGAATCTGAAAATACTAACAATATTCTACCTTTATTTGTTAAATGATTTCTTACTTCTTTGAAGAAAGTATGAAGTGTTTGATAATTTTCATCGAGTGCTCCTCTCTCGAGCATATCTCTAGGTTTAAACCATCTAAATGGAGGATTAAATAATATTAAGTCAAATCTTTCCTTTATATTTGAGAATAAGTCACTTTCAATTACATTTATTTTATCTTCCTTTTTGTTCTTTTTTATATTTAATTTTGCACATTTTATAGCTTGAGGGTTTATATCCGCGCTTAATACTCTATTTGCCTTTTCTGATGCAAATATTCCTTGTATTCCAGTTCCTGTGCCTAAATCAAGAACATAATCGCTATCTTTTGTTTCTTTTAGAATATTTTTAGCAAGAAGTAATGAATCTCCCCATAAGGGTGCAAACATTTTTGGTAAAACAATTAGCTTTTTCTCTAATACTTCTACTTCTTTCTCATTATTAATTTCTTCTAAATTATTATAGACTTCATCTTGCCATTTTCTCCTTCTTTGGATTTCTTTCTCATCCATTAATGGCTTATATCCATTCATTAAAATGATAACTTTGAAGTATTTTTATTTGTTTGCTTTTGATTCCTTATGCAACAATCTTTATAATCATTGAATATTAAGGCAGTTTATGAATGCAATTGAAAAAGTGAATGGGCCGTGTGTGATATTGGCCGGGGCGGGAACGGGAAAGACATATGCGATAGTTGAAAAGATGAAGCATCTCGTGCAAATAGGCGTAAAGCCTGAAAGGATTGTATGCATCACGTTTTCAAATGAGGCGGCGAATAATCTTGTTCTTAGAATTGAAAAGATACTTGGGATAAATGGTAATAGCAATAATGCAAGCAAGCCAGTTATAAGAACATTTCATGGTTTTTCTGCTGATTTACTTAGAAGCTATGGAGATAAAATAGGGATAGGTAAAGAATTTAAGATACTTGATCCTGACCAAGCAAAAGTGATACTGCACAGAAATCTAAAGGTGAATGTAATAAATTGTCATAGGTACATTGGAACGATTGGAACTGCTAAAGATTTAGGAATTAAATTGGAAGAATTTCAGAAGTTTCTTTCTGTTGAATTGAGTAAATATGAAGGAATTAATTTAGAAGGAAAGCTTGAGACATTGAATTTTGAGTTTCAAACAATGCATATAAGAAAAGACTGGGATAGAAAGAAAGTTCTTGTAAGCGAGATGAAGAGATTGAAAAGAATAATTGAATTGAAAAAGTTTGTAAGTGCTTGGAATGCTTATGAAAAGTTAAAGGCAAAGGGAAATTATCAAGATTATTCTGATTTAAATGCAAATGCCCTGCATTTGCTTGAAGATAATCCAGAAATAGCTGAAAATTATGATTATGTCGTAGTAGACGAGTTTCAAGATACAAATAAACTGCAACTTGATTTTCTTTTTAGATTGTGCTTAAATGGAAATATTACTATTGTAGGGGATATGAACCAATCAATATACAGATTTAGGGGAGCATATAAAGATAATTATTCATTTTTTAAGAAAGCATTTGAAGTTAAAGAAGACGATGTGTTTAATCTTTCAAAGTCTTATAGGTCTCCAAATAAAGTGCTTAAGTTGGCGCATACATTAATATTGAATAATTATCAAAATAAAGAAGAATGCTTTTTTGTTGATAACGCCCATAATAGGGAGGGGGATAAGATAGAAGTTTATGAAATGAAAGATGCAAGAGAGGAAGCAAGAAAGGTTGTTGAGTTAATTAAGAAAGAAATTGAAAGCGGAATTGCATTGGAAGAGATATGTGTTATGTTTAGAGCACATCAACATGGGAGGGTGATAAGAAAAGCGCTTGAAGAAGCTGAAATTGCGTATTATGCTGTTTCTAAAGCGTCTCTGTTAAAGCAGAAGTCTGTGAAAACGGCAAGAGATTATATGATTATACTAAATAAACTGAAGAAGAAAGAGAAAGGAGGAGAAGATTCATGGTGGGATTTGGTTTATCAGCTTGATTTTTCCCAAGAGGATTTAATTAAGATAGGAAAAGCGATAAAGGATTTTATTGGAAGTAATAGAAAGAAGGAAGAGGATGAGAAAAAGGATAATATTGGAGAGATAAATGGAAAAGACATTGTGTCTGTTTATTTGTTTAATAATTTGGAGAGCATTGTAAGTGAAAAAGGGAAAATGGCTGCAAAGATTTTAATTGAGAAGATAAAGATATTAATTCCTACGCTTGACAAGCCAATAAGCGAATTGATGAAAGAAGTTTACAGGGTTGCTGGACTTGCAAATGAACAACAGACAAAAGAAGAAAAGGAGATAATGATTAATCTAAATAAGTTTTATGAAATAGGAAAGTTGCATGAAGAATTGTATGATTCTACTCTTGATAATTTTCTTTATTATCTGGATATACTTGAAAGTTTGGGAATAGAATTGGATGCTTCTGAACTTGAAGAGAAAGGAGTGAGGTTAATGACTTCGCATGCGACAAAAGGATTAGAATATAAAACAGTTATAATTACAAATCTTGCACAAGGGAGATTTCCAATTGAAAGATACATAAGCAATACTTTAATTCCTACTGAATTGCTTCCTGAAGTTAAAAATGAATTGAAGGGCATGAGTGAAGATGAGAAAGAAGAATACGTTAAGAGTTATGAAAAATATAATCAATTACTTGAAGAGAGGAGATTGTGTTATGTTTCTTTTACTAGAGTTAAGGAAAAATTAATTCTTACATATGCTAAAGAGTATGGGGGGAAAGAGTTTTTGCCTTCTATGTTTCTTAATGAGATTGCTTACAAAAAGAATGAAGATGTTAATTTTGAAATAGATAGCGAAGTAAAATGGAGTGAAAAAGCAGAAATGGGTAATAAGGAAAAGAAATTCAGCATAAATGCATTTGTTAATGCACAACAATTAGAAGAAGCTGTAAAAAATGGCGTTAGAGAGGAAAAATTAGAAGAGAAGAAGAAATTGTCTCCAAGTGCATTGTTATTATTTGATGAGTGCCAGAAAAAATATGAATATAGATATGTGTATAATATGCCTGATAGAAAAACGATAGGGTGGGAGGCTATGAGGTTGGGAAGTTTCGTCCATCTTATTCTTGAAAAAGGAGTAAGCGCAGGATTTTCTAAAGTAGATGATTTTCTTTCTCTTTCTCGTGAAATGAGCATGGAAGAAGATTGGGAAAGCGTCGAATTGCAAGAAGCTGAAACTCTTATTAAAGTATTCTTTGAAAGACATAAAGGAAAATATGGCGAAAAGACCAAGACAGAGCAGTATCTACCTATGAAGATGGATGGAATTGACTTTATAGGGTTCGCTGATAGGATTGATTTTACTGAAAATGGGGTGGAGATAATAGACTATAAGACTGGGAAGAGCAATATTTCTCCCAAAGATAGAAACTGGCAACTTGGATTTTATGCACTTGCTGCGCAAGAAAAATATGGGAAAGTGAGAAAAGTTGTGCTTGATATGTTAAAACAGGAAAAGCCATTAGAGTTTGAGATTGATGAAAGAGGAAATGCACATTGTATATCTAGCAAATATATAGAAGGATTCAATATAAATCACATTCGCGAGGAAATTTTAATTACTGCTAAAAAAATACAAGAAGCTTTCAAGAACGGATTTAAGCCGTGCCCTGTTGAGAAAAATTGTGATTTCTGTAATGAATATGTCTATAACCTTTGAGAAAGGTTCTAGGAGTCCAAAAGAGATTGGATGGATTGTGAGCGAAAGATATAAATTATTACTTTAATTGTGATTATTATGAATATTAAGAAAACTGGTAAGCTTGAAAAATCGATAAAAGAAGATGCAAATTTGGGATTGCATGATAATGTAATTTCTGATAAACAAAATAATAAACTAATGAGTTCTATGGCCGGTTCACTTAAGAAGTATTTTAAGAATAAGCAGGAAGTAATAAGCAGGGAAGACATACTTAAAGATTTAAGGGATAAAAAAGATAGAGATGTATAATATAACGATTTTAGAGGATTAAAGAATGTGGTTATTTTTGATAAATAATCCTTGATTAAAGTTTAAGCCCTTTATCCCAATTTGTCGGCATTCTCGATTTTCTCTTCTTTGGTTTTGCGCTTGATTCTTTGGCGCAAAGATAAGCTGCCCTAAAAGCTTCTTCTGGAGTTAGGTAACTTGCTTCTTCTTTCAGAACTTCTTTTGGAAAGTTTGCTGATTCGAAGATGGTCTGAACGGTATTTATTGCTTCTAGTTCATCCATTCCAGATTCAATAAGGATTCTTTCTAATCCTTTCGAAATCCTTCCAAATTCTTTGTTTGTATATACTTCAAATTGGTCAAAGTGCAAATCTTTTAGTATCGCATCGCGAGGTACACATTGTGCCGTGATTAAATAGAATGCATCTCTTCCATTTGTTATGAATTCTCTTTTTCCAGCATCAGGTAATTTCTCATAAGCACCCAATCTTCTTTCTACTGCTGTAATTATTGTTTCTTCGTCGTTTTCTTCGAGAAAAAAGTAGGGAACAAAAACTCCACAAATGATAAAATCTTCTGGTTCTATTATTAATCTATGTTCTCTTACAAAAGATAGTTTAGAATATCGTGAAAGAGTAAAGTTAGATACTCCTTGAGGTTGAACGTCGGGAGTTATTATGTAACCCATAAGAGTGTTAATTTAACTTCGCTTTTAAGCTTTTATTTACAAATCGGAAAGCATAAGCTTTTTAAATCAACTTTTTCTCTGAAGAGTAAGATGTTTTATTTAGTTGATGTTGAAGATCATGTAAGAGTTGAGCCTAAGCACTTTGGCTTGCCTACAAGGGAAGCTATAGAGAAACAGCTCAATGAGAGTTACGTCGATAAGGTTACTAAGGAACTTGGACATGTTATAAGTGTTATAGGTGTCGATGATGTGAGTGATGGTATAATAATTCCAGGGGATGGGGCCGCCTATTATAGGTCTTTGTTTAAGCTTTTGATATGGAAGCCTGAATTGCATGAGTTAGTTTATGGAACTATTGCAGAGATAACTAATTTTGGAGCATTTTTACAGATAGGGCCTACTCAGGGAATGATACATATTTCACAGACAATGGAAGATTATGTTTCTTTGTCGAAAACTGGAACATTGTCTGGAAAGGCTAGCAAGAGAAATTTAGCTAAAGGAGATAATTGTGTTGCAAGGATTGTCGCCATAAGCTATAAATCTGGAGAGCCTAAAATTGGACTTACAATGAGACAACATGGATTAGGAAAGATAGAGTGGCTTGAAGAGGATAAGAGAAAGAAGACTTCTGAATTGAAGAAAGCTGAAAAGGCAACAGGGAAGAAAGGCAAGGGAGAGAGGAAATAATGGCTGGAATGAAAGCATGCAAGAAGTGTAAGGCAATTGTTGGATCTGGTAATAAGTGTCTGCAATGTGGTTCGAATGAATTAGCTGAAACTTTTAAAGGAAAGTTAGTTATATTGGATGAGGAAAAATCTGAAATTGCAAAGAATGTAAAGATAAGTAAAAAAGGAGAGTTTGCTATAAAGACAGGATGAAAATGAGAAAAGAGATACACAATAAACTTTTGAATAGAAAAGAAGTCGAACTAGAGTTGGAGTCAGAATCAAATCCAGGTATAGCAAAATGCAGAGCAGATATAGCAAAACATTTTAAGAGTGAAGAAAATCTTGTGGTTATTAAAAGACTGTTAAGCCATTTTGGTAAAAATAATTTTGTGGTTGAAGCATACATATACAAAGATGAAGCTAATATGAAGGCAGTTGAAATGCCTGCAAAAAAGAAGAAAGAGGTTAAACAATAAATAAAATGGCTGATATAAAGAATAGGAAATTCTTTAAACTACCACTTGCAGGAAAGGAGACAGCAAGATGGTAGATAAAGAAAAGAAAGGAAAGAAACAACATAAGAATCATCAGACAAGTGAAAAGTATAAGCTTTACACAATTTCTGGAGAGAGTGTTAAAAAACATAAACATTGTGTAAAGTGTGGGCCAGGAGTTTTCCTTGCACAGCATAAAGATAGAATGAGTTGTGGAAAGTGCGGGTATACTGAATTTTCTAAGAAGTGATTTGTTAGTTCAAGAATACATAAGTGCTAGCAAATATAAATATATAAAAAGACATTTAGTATAAAAAATAATGGTTAATTTAGGCAAGGTCGCGTTTTATGGTCTAGCTTTTGGCGCAGTTTTTACTATGGGTGGAATTGTTGGTTCTGGGCTGACTATTTTGGCTAATAAAAGTACACTCGAGGAAGTTAATAGACAAGCTGAAGCTAAGGTAGAAAGTGTAAAGACAAATGCTTATAATGAAATTGTTAGACAGAGAGAATTGGGAATGCCTGTAACAGTGCATCCAATTAGGGGAGAAGGTAAAAAACAAATGCTTGTTGTTATTGATGGGCATAGAGAAGGATATATTTTCACGGCAAATTGGGAAGGATTCTATACTAGGGGAGGGAATCCCAGAGTTGAGAACCCTATAGAAGCTAGAACCAATCTTATTAGGGTTAATTTTTCTTTGCCATATAGATAATTTTATAACTTCTAATTATAAGAGATTTCATAGAAATTTCTAGCTTTCGCTTTTTACAAAGCTTCAAGTTATAGGAAAGGAAATTAATAATCGGAGAGTTTTGTTCCTTTCCTATTTAGAGGTGGAATTTAAAAAGTACGAATATTTAATTCCATCACTATAGACAAGATTTAAGCTCTTTTTTGAGAGGATGATTTATCACCTCATCTCTTACGATTCGGATATGTTCTTCTACCTTATCAAAGGACTTTGTGAAAAACCTTGAAGAATCGTCATAATTCTAGTTTTTATCGACTTATTATAAACCCATGAAGAGGAGATTCCACCATTCAAGAAGAGCGATGAAATGTCCTCTCCTGGGAAAAAGAGGTGATAGTAATTATAAAATATAGGCATATTTAAATGTTTCGGTAGTGTTATCACTACAAAATGAATAACTTACCTCTTATATTTCACGACTAACTTTACAAAAGGGAGGGGAAGGCATATAAAGTTACTAACCTCTTTCAAGGTATGGGGGAGGATTCTGAGGTTTTTCAGGGAGCAAATGTTAAGCAGAAGGTCAGTCAGGAGCAGATTCATGACCTCCTTTTTAGTGAACAACTGAGTTGGCAGGCTATTATTTATGATTTAATAAATACAGAACAATTAAGTCCATGGGATATAGATATTTCATTGCTTGCTAATAGGTTTCTTGAGAGAGTTAAAGAATTGGAAGAGGCGAATTTTTTTGTTTCGAGTAAAGTTCTTCTTGCAGCGTCTTTATTATTGAGAATAAAGTCTGAAATACTTCTTGATATAGACTTGCAGGATTTGGACGATATACTTTTTGGAAAGAAAGTTGAGAAAAAATATGTGCAAGAGAGAATTGAGTTAGAAGAAGAGATACCTGAACTTGTTGTTAGAACGCCTTTGCCGAGATTTAAGAAAGTTACTTTAGAGCAACTTATTAGGGCGTTGGATACCGCTATTTCTACGGAGAATAGGAGAATAAAGAAGGTTGTCTTGGCAAAGCAACAAGAATATGAAACTGCTTTGTCTTTGCCTAAAAGAAGGATAAATATTCAAGATGATATAAAAAAAGTTTATTTGAGGTTACAAGCCATATTTAAGGAAAGAGAAGAAAGATTGGCTTTTTCTGAAATTTCAAGCAAAGAAAAGGAAGAAATGGTATCCACTTTTATTCCGCTGTTGCATCTTGATACACAACATAAAATCTGGATTGAACAGGAAGGGCATTTTAAGGAGATATGGATTATACTAAAGGAACTTTATGAAAAACAGAATGCTGAAGAACTGGAGGAGATGAAGAAAGAAGTTGAAGAAGAATTGAAGAGACTTCAAGATTTAGGAGAGATTGAAATTGAAGAGGAAGGAGAGGAAGAGGTTGAGGAACTCAGATTCAAAGATTCTAGGGAAAAGAGAGAAGTTGAAGAGGAAGAGTAAATTATATATAGAATTCCTAATATGACCTGATATGAAACAAGAAATTAAAATTAATTCAGTTTATGAGATAACTAGACAAATAAGAAAAACAATTGAATCCAATGATAACTTGCAAAATATCTGGGTCAGGGGAGAGATATCCAATCTTAAGTTACATAATAATGGATGCTCTTATTTTACTCTAAAAGATGAGAAGTCCGAGATAAAGTGTGTAGTTTTTAATCAAGAGTTTAATTTTGAACCTAAAGATGGCATTAAAGTCGTTGTGAGAGGGCGAATAAGTGTTTGGAAATCATGTTATCAAATTGTTGTTGAAGAAATAAATTTGGAAGGCAGAGGAGAATTATATTTTAAATTTCTACAATTAAAAGAAAAGCTTCAAAAAGAAGGTTTGTTTGAAGAAAAATACAAAAAATCAATTCCAATTTATCCAAAAATCATAGGTATTATAACTTCCTTAGAAGGAGCAGTTATTTATGATGTAATAAAGATAATAAAAAATAAATATCCCCATATAAAGATATTAATTTATCCTTCTTTGGTGCAAGGGGATGAAGCAAAGAATAGCATCTCTCGAGGTATTGAATTGCTGAATAGTTTAACTTTAGATACTATAATAATTGCAAGGGGTGGTGGCTCTTTTGAAGATTTATTTCCATTTAATGAGGAAATTGTAGCAAGGGCTATTTTTAATTCTAGAATACCCATAATATCAGCAATAGGGCACGAATCTGATGTTACGATTGCTGATTTAACAGCGGATAAAAGAGCATCTACACCATCAGTGGCCGCGGAAATTTCAGTACCAAGCGAGAAAGATATTCTTAAATTCTTTAGAGATTGGGAAACTTCTCTTTTAATTTGGGTAAAAAATCTTATGGATAGAAATAATAAGTTATTAAAAGAATTATCAAATAGAAAGATATTTAGAAAACCAAATACTATTTTAGAGACATACGACTATAAATATAGTGTTGTTAATAATAGGTTAAATGACTTAAGCCCTTACTCAGTATTGAATAGAGGGTATAGTATAACCATGAAAAAGGGTGAAATTATTTCAAGCGTAAGAGATATAAATGGGGGAGATTTACTTTCTACTGTTGTAAAGGACGGCACAATAAATTCAAAGGTGAAAAATAGGGATGAAAAAAGAAATATCATTTGAGTCTGCGTTGAAGGATATTCAGGTATTAATTGAGGATTTAGAGAATGGGAATATACCTTTGAAAAAAAGCATAGCCAAATTTAAGGAAGGTGCCGATTTGCTTAATTATTGCAAAAAAGAATTAAAAGATTCTGAATTAAGCATACAAAAAATCTTAGATAAAGATGGAAAAATCAAGTTTGAATCATTTCAATAATTATAGTATGAAATCTATTTCTTACTTAAAAAACTAATCAATTGTTTTTCTGTTAGAAGGTTTTCTGAACCAGATTTCATGTCTCTTATTTTGAATTTCTTTTTTCCTATTTCCTCTTCCCCTATGAAAACAACGTAGGGTATTTCAAGAGAATTTGCATACTCTAAAGATTTTCCAGGCCTTTCAAAACTTAACATACATGAAATGTTTTCCTTTCTCAATTTCTTAGCAAGGGATGCAGATGCTTTGTCCTGCGAGATTGATATTAATAATGCAGTGGTTTGTTTTCTTACTTTTATCTGACTCAATGAAGAAACTCTTTCAAGACCGAATGAAATTCCCACTGCAGGGAGATCTCTGCCAAGGAATTTACCTACTGATTTATCGTACCTTCCTCCTCCGGCAATTGTCTCCTTCTTTCCTGTAACTTTAACTTCGAAAATATTTCCTGTATAGTATCCTAATCCTCTAACCATAAATAAATTTATTTTTGGTTTTATCCCATAATCAGAACATCTGTCTAATAGGTCTTCTAATTCTTCTGCACCGTCAAAAGCATTTTGTTTAAAGAATTCAAGGGGCTTTTCGAATAACTTGAATAGTGTAAGAATTTTGTTTGTATCTGCGTATTTTCTTAAATTGTTTTTTACTTCATCTTCTCCTAATTTGTCTATCTTATCCAATTCTATCATTACATTTTTTACATTTGCTATTTCAACGCTTTCTATTATTCCTTTTATCAGCTTTCTGTTGTTTACTTGTATTTCTGCTGGTATTTTCAATTCTTTTAATACGTCCAAAGTCAGTGCAAGCACTTCTGCGTCTGCGTTTACTGAAGGATCTCCGACAATATCTATATCGCATTGAGTGAACTGTCTAAATCTATTTCCCGATATTGGTTCGTCTCTGAAAACTTCCCCGATTTGATATCTTTTGAAAGGCATCTTTAAGTTGGGATTCTGCTTAAGAATTCTAGATAATTGGAATGTGAATTCATACCTCAAACCTAAATTTCTTCCTCCGCGGTCTTTAAGCCTAAACCTATCTGAGACTGCTTCATCCTCTTCTTCGGTAGGAAGGTTATCTGGTTTCATTAATTCATCAAATTCAATTACTGGGGTTTCAATAGGGGTGAATCCATACCGTTTGAACCATTTTTCAATTATTTCCCTTACTTTCGCTCTTTTCAAAGATTCTGGAGGGAGGAAATCTTGGAATCCCTTTACTGTTTCTATTTCTATCATGTGCTATCTCCTATGTTTTGCATTTTATTAAACTTTGCTTCTTGCTCCTTTATATCTCTTCTTGCATTCTCTTTTTCTATGTCTTCTAGAGAAATGTTATTTTTTGCTAGAAGAACAAGAAGAAAATACATTATATCTGAGACTTCCCATATTAGTTCTGCATTATTTTTTGCAGTTACAACTTCTCCAGCTTCTTCAATTATTTTTCTATAAAGCAAAGGTAAATCATTGACTATTTTATTGGTGTATGAGCATTCAGATTTTTCTTCTATTCTTTTACATATTTTTTCATAAAGTTTTTCTAAACTTAATTTTTCACAATCTTTTGAAATGCCAATTATAACTATATCAGATTCGAATATTTTTTCATATATTTGAAGCCCTACATCTTCTGCTGATTTTCCTGAACAAACTACATCTATAATGCCGTCAGCTAATCCCTTTGTGAAAAAGCTCTCCGTTGCTCCAGAAACATAAATTTTCTCAATAGTATATCCTTTATTTTCAAGAGGATTAATAAGGTACTTTTTCGCTATCTCTTTATATTTTGAGTTTATACATATCTTAATTCTTTTTGGTAGTTCTTCGAACTTTCTTTTTTTACTTCCTAAAAAGCACAAAGAAGGTTTTTTGTAGATAAAATTATTATCTTGCCAAGTAAATCTTTTCAATATCTTTAATTTTGTTTCTCTGTTGTTAAGGGAAAATTCTTTGAATAGGTTTTCTCCAGTAATACCAATTGCATTCTTATTTTCTTTTATCAATTTTTCAACAAATAAGGGTACATCTTCTCCTCTTACTTCTTGAAGTTTGGATTTTTCTTTTACCATACTATTTGCTATATCTTTGCATTTCTGAAGTCCAGAATTCTTAGGTACAATGAATATAATCCAAATTATCTATATTTTCCATTTTGGCCTCCACTTCTAATTGAATAAGGGGCAATAGGCGAGAATCGAACTCGCGTCTGCGGGACCACAACCCACTGCTCTTCCATTGAGCTACTACTGCCTATGATAGATGAATTAGAAAATGTAAATGAAGTGGAGAATAAATTAGCGAGAATGAAAACAATCAGCATTCAGTGATGCCTTTGCTCCTAATGAAAATAAAGAATTAAAGTTTCGACTAATGAAAACAACCAGCGCTTTTCGCGCCTTTTGCCTCGAAAGTCTTTGAACTATTCATGTTAGTTTCAATAATCTGAGGTATATAAATTTTTGCTTGTTGCTTTGTAGCGATTAATTTATAAATTTGATAATCTGATAAATGTTATGAAGAAGAGAAAGAGTGATAAGAAAGTTGAGATTATCATTCTGATTATTGTTCTTCTTGCGGTTGTTGCTGTTTCATTGTATTCCCATTTCAAACCATTTCCCTTGTTTAATCCTGATGATGGTGTTTGCGACCCCGGGGAAGACCCTATAAGTGAAGATTGTCAAGGTTTAGAACCTCCATGTGATCCTACTGATGAAAATGGGCCCTGTTATGTTTCCACATGTAAAGGAGTTATTCCAAGTTCAGAATGCATTGGCACGGATGGGAAGACAAGAACGGGTTATATAGGAGATTGTAAATATTGTGATGGGTGTGGACAATTAGATAGCTCTTATGTTGATGGAACTAGGCAAGATGATGTGGCTGTTTGTAATGTGTGTTCTGGGGGAGAAACAGTTGGTGCTCCCGCTGGCGAGATGGTTAATGGAAATCCTTGCACCGTTTGTGATGGAAATGGTGGAACAACAGCTGTTCCAGATGGTCCTGCTCCTGTCGGACAGGGGTGCAGTATTTGCACTGGCGGAAATCTCGGAAGTATCACAGGTAATTTCCCTTGGGATGTTAAAAGTCAGTCTTGCGAGAAATGTAGCGCTTCTAATCATATTATTCCTAAAGATGCTGGAGAATTTTGTCAGATATATGTTGGAGGTAATTTTGTTAAATATGTTAAGGGAGAGTGTGATGGGGTGGGAGAGTGCGGACTTGCACAATGCAAAGTCAACTCATGTTTTAGCGCTACACAAACCCAGATAGATTCTTGGGGGATAGACTGGATGGATAAGTTAGCTGGAGGTTTAGATCTATCAAATTGTAAAGCGAAAATTGCTGTACTAGTTCCAGGAAATCCTAAAACAAATTCGCCTGCAGTTATAGGGGTGTGCTTTACAGCAGGATTTTAAAATGAATAAAAAAATTATACTTATATTTATGTTGCTTGTGTTAGTTCCTCAGACAAGTGCACTGTTAAATAATACTCTTGCGGACTTTTCTACCAAACATTGCGCATTAATTGATTATGGAAAAATAGATACAAGTTTGTTGAAGGCAACTTTCAGCACAGTTGAACAACAATCAAATTATAATTGTGGAATTGTTGTTGACTATTTGCCTTTTGAAGATTTTACTAATAATACATTTAGATTAGAACTAGGAGGTTTATATGGGCTGGTTTCCCCATATTCTGTTTTAAATAGTTCTGGAGACATAATTAATTATGTTGTAATTTTAGGGAAAAATATTAGTGCAGTGAATGAGCTTGTTAGATTGACTGCCGATTTCTCTAGTAATCCTTCAATATTCGGGCAGAGTTTTGCTGTTTTCGTCTCATCTGAAGATGTAGTTCAATTTGATTCTAATTCTAAAACTGTAAGTTTTGAAGTGTGCGGAGAAGATACAGTAATTAATTATTCTATATCTTCTTCTGTTAATGGTTCAAGTTCAAGTTGTATTAATGAAAGAACTTTATTTTATCCCTATTGCTCTAATAATACAATTAGTTTGGATGTTGTGAATTGCGGAAGCGGATGTTCATCTGGAGCGTGTAAAATAAATGCTTCTTCAGGAAATGTAGATAATGTTATTGTAAGCAACCCTGGAGGTTCAGGCGGAGGTGGTGGGGGTGGTGGTGGAGGCTCAAGGTCTAGGAGCAGTAGTGGGAGCGGTTCATCTGGTTCTGGTATTGTGCCTTCAAGTTCTGGAAGCCAGAGCTTTTCTGATGATTCAGAATCACCAATAGATGATAAAGAAGAAGCAGATGCTGAAAGTGGTACAGAAGTGGAATTAGAGTCAGGGTTGATACAAAGATTTATTGAATGGTTGAAGAATTTATTTGGATAAATATTATTTAGGAGAAGACTCGCCAGGAAGATAAACTCTTTTTTGTAAACCGCCTAGTGTCGGACTATATTCTGGATCTCCAATTGGGGCTACATTCCTTCTTTGCTGGTCAGAAACATGGCTATAAGGGTTTGCTTGTGCTCTTTGATATGCTTCAGGAGAGGCACAACCGGAGAGAAAACCTGCAAATAAAAGACCTAAACCGCCAGTTATTGCCATCTTTATTAATGCTTCTAGGGGAGTAGTGCCAGTAGGGTTATGTTCTTGATGCGAGATATAACTGTTTTTCATGTTATTTATTTGGGACTTCCATTTAAATTTATTCCTATTTCTTTAACTCTCTCTTCTGTTAATGTTCTTATCATCATTTTTATAAAAATAAACAATATTTAAACCTTTCTATTTATTACTACTTCATAGTTACATAGAAGATAATTAGAATAAAGAGCGAAAGGAGGGAGTCGGACCCTCGTCTATGGAGCCACAGTCCATTGTTCTACCGTTAAACTACAATCGCCATCTTAAGGAAACTACGTTTCCTTGAAGGTTAACCTTCCTTAAAAACAGAAACATAAGGTATAAAAGCTTTCTTACTTAATCCAAATTGGAGAGGACAATGACTAAGATAAAAATGAAGGATGTGCTTATGTGGATCGCGATAGCGATTGTGGTAGTTGTTGGAATACTAATCGCCTTGAACGTAGAGAAAGCAGATACTCCAAATAGTGTTGGAACTGAAACTGAACAAGTATTTTGTACGCAAGATATTAGAGAATGTAGCGATGGAAGTTTTGTATCAAGAGATTCTAATAATAATTGTGAGTTTAAAAGTTGTCCAGTAGGATAGTTAGTTTTATTTAATCTAATATTTATATCTATTTATGGAGTTTAGATATAGTGCATTGATGCTTTCCGGAATATGTGTATTAATATTTATTTTCCAGATTATACCAGGGTTTACAGAGCTTTTTGTTCTTGATCAAGATAAATATTTGCAAGTATGGAGATATCTGTCTGCTATATTTTTACATGGAGGCATTGTTCATTTGATGTATAATCTTCTTGCACTTGTTTTATTTGGAAGTATTCTTGAGAAATTTATAGGTTCAAAGAGGTTTCTTTTAGTGTTTTTTGTTTCTGGAGTATTAGCAAATATAATCTCAATTAATTTTTATTCAAGTTCTTTGGGAGCTTCTGGAGCTATATTCGGAGTTATAGGGGCTCTTGTGATTGTAAGACCTTGGATGACGGTTTGGGCATTTAATCTGCCTATGCCCATGATTGTGGCGGGCATATTATGGGCAATTGGGGATTTGATAGGTGCTGTTGCTTTCTTGTCTGGGAATGCATTAAGCAATACAGGAAATATAGCACATTTAAGCGGAATGTTATTTGGAATTATTCTTGGTTTCATATACAAAAAACCATTTAGTGAAGAAAAAAATAGGAAATTAGTAATTGATGAAAAATCTATAAGAACGTGGGAAGATAATTATTTAAGGTGATTAATTTTGTTTTGAATCTTCTTTATCATTTGCTTTTATTTTTTCGCCTTTAAGTCTTGCAAGTCTTTTTTGTTCTTTTGCCAATTTTGCTTCTTCTTTAGCTATTTCACTTTTCTTTATTTCCTCCATCTCTTTTCTTGCTTCTTCTAATTTTCTTTCTGCATCTTCAAGTCGGTCATAAGAATCTGTTCTCTCTTTTTTCTCTACTTTTTCTGCTTTCTTTGAAGCAGGTGTTGAAGGTTGAAAAGCATTGCCTCCAAGTTTACTTCTTTTTTGGAATTTTCTTATACTAAAAATTAATATTGCTAAGACGATTAATGCAATTACAGTATATATTGCGCCCTTTGAAGGGGTTTTTCCATCTTCAGCAGTTACAAGGCCGACTATCGTTTTCTTGAACCCAAGAGTGGTTGAATTGTCTGATTGTTCAGTTAGTGTTAAATTTTCTGTACTTTCTGTCTGGTTCGCTACTTCTGAAATAGTTTCATTTTTAATTTCAGTTTTATTTTCTGGTTCAGGTATTACATCTCTAAGTTCAACGAACATTTCACTACCTGTGGAAAATGCTTCAGTTTCTTTTACTTTTTCGGTTTCATCATTATGCCTTACAATTATTGTGAACATTACTTGTGCTCTTGTTGTTTCGAACTTTATTTCTGAATCTCCAGTCTCATTGGCTTTTCCATATTCACTTGAAGCAATGCCCTTTGTTACTGGATCTTGAACCCTTACTACAAATATTCTGTATGGCTCAGATTTTAGTTTCAAAGTTCTTTCAACTCCTTCTGCATACACTATTGGCACGGCTAGAAGCAATAGGCAAAGAACAATAATAACAACACCCTTTTTCATTTTACTTTTATGTTTTGGTTATTTATAAGCTTTATTGAGAACGCTGGAAATTATGATTTGCTTTAATCTGGAGAATCTCTGTCAAAAAACTCATATCTTATTATGCTATAACCTGGTATCCACCCTGTTGCTATTTCATTTATCCAATATAATAGTTTCTCTCTCTCTTTTATCTTGTCTTTCCTTTCTTCTGTTTTTTGTATAGAGTATGTTTTTTTATCAATGTCTTTTGTCGTTGAGCAACTTACTGAAGCTAAAACCAATATAGACAGAGATAAAGAATAAAATTTATTTCCCATATTGTCCAATTAAATGAGACGTTTAAATAAATTATGCAACTCAAAGAGATAGATAAATGCCCCAACCGAGCCGAGATATAAATTGCATATTCTAGGGAATTTAGCTTAAAGGTATTATATTGTATTAATCTCTAGCAGGATATATTTAAAGGAATTGTCGAGAGTTATTGCATGCATTATGAGTGATGGATTAGTTCATGACAAGATGAAGAGAAAGGTTTAAATATTAAGTAAGGTATGACTTACCATGTCAAGAATGAGTACATTCTTGAGCATACTAAAATTCAGAGAATTTTACCATGGTAGAAATAGAGACTGCAACAATAAGCTCAAAGGGACAGATAGTAATTCCTTCCAGTATGAGAAAGGGTATAAAAGAAGGGGATAGATTTTTAATTATTAAAGATAAGTCTAGTTTTATTTTAAAGAAGGCAGATAATTTAGATGAGAAATTTAAGGAAGATTTAGAATTTGCTCGTAGAACTGAAGAGGCTTGGAAGAGACATGATAGGAGAGAGTTCAAAACTCTTGAATTTGAAGATTTTATCAAAGAAATGAAAAAATGGTGAAAGTAGATTATAGCGAAAAATTCAAAGATATAGTTTCTAAAATTAAAGACAATTTTATAAAAGAGAGGATTGAAAAACTATTAAGGAAAATCAAAGAAAATCCTGAAATTGGAAAACCTATGAGAAATGTAAGGAAAGGAACAAGAGAAGTCTATCTTCCCCCATTTAGATTATCTTATGCATATCATAAATCTTTTGATACAATTATAATTCTTGATTTTTATCATAAAGATGAACAGTGAAGATATCCATGTCGGCTGAAAGAATTCTCATAAATTCAAATTCACTGCCTCGCAAGGGACTGAAATTGCTTTTTTGTTTTATGCCCCAACCGAGCCGAGGTATAAATTGCATATTCTAGGGCATTTAGCTTAAGGTATTATATTGCTTATTAATCTCTAGCAGGGCATATTTAAAGGAATTGTCGAGAGTTATTGTATGCGTTAGAAGTGATGGATTGGTTCGCGACAAGATGAAGAGAAAGGTTTATAAACATATTATATTTCACCTAATAAGGTGAATTAAGATATGAATAAGATAGACACAATTTTAAGAGAAGCAAAGGGAAAAATTCTTACGAGAAAAGATTTTGATAGTTTGGCAACTAAATATAAATTTGATAAAGATACATTAAGAAGAGTTATGTTAAACAAAGGTTATTTAATAACTATTTTTAGAGGAGTTTATTATCTAAAAGATTATGAAGAAAAGAAATTAAATTCTTCAAAATATTCTCCTTATGAGTTATTAGCTTTAGGCTTAGAAAAGAAAGGGATTAAGTGGTATTTTGGTTTGAATACTGCTTTAAAGTTTCTTGGCTTAACTCATGAAGTTTTCCCAGTAAATATAGTAATTAATAATAATTTCAATAGAACAAAACCAATGAAAATAGCTGGTTCGAGTTTCTTTTTTGTAAAATTAAAGCCATCTTTATTTTTTGGTATGAAGAAAGAAAACACAGGAAACAAGATTGTACTTTATTATAGCAATATAGAAAAAACTCTCTTGGACATGATTTATCTAAAGAAAGATGTAGACCTAAATGAATATAAATTTAATAAGTCGCTTTTTATTAGGGAATCAAATAAATATAATCGGATAGTAAAAAAGAAAATAAAGGAGTTGCTATAATGGAAATAGATAAAGACAAACTGAAGAACTTCCTGAATTCAGTTAAGAATAAAACAAATATAACTGCTCAAGAACTTATTGAAAAGGATTTTTACCTTAATATTTTGCTTTCAAAAATTAACTTTGAAGAATATGTATTCAAGGGAGGAACTTGCCTGGCTAAAGTATATCTCGATTATTTTAGATTTTCAGAAGATCTCGATTTTACTTTTGCAAATCAAAAACTCTGGGAAGGAAAATCAACCAAGAGCATAAAGAGAGTTTGCAAGGAGAAAATAGATGCTTTAGGAGAACAGCTGGAGAAAGTAGGATTTGACTTTATGTTTGATAAAGCAGATAGAAATTTTGTTGAAATTGGCAATAACAATAAGCTTGTAACTTTCAAAGTTTATTATGATTCTGTTTTAACAGGAAAGCCCTCTTTTATTAAAATTCAGATTAATTTCTTAGAAAAGATAATATTCGCTCCACAAACAAAAGAACTCAATTTCTTAATCAAACCTAGCCAGTTTACAAAAGAAGATCAGATTTACTTTAAGGAATTTCTTGATTTTTATAAAATAATAAAGATGAAAGTCTATGACTTAAAAGAAATAGTAACTGAGAAATTCCGTTCAATTCTAACAAGAAAAGCCATAAAGTCAAGAGATGCTATTGATTTATTATTCATTTATCAAAAGTTTAAGATAAAACCTCAGGACTTCCTGAAGGAAACAAAAGAGAAGCTAGGGTATTCAATAAATAGCTATGAAAAGTATAAAGATAATCTTATTTTAGCAAGAGATAAGCTTCAAACCCTAGAGTTTCAATATAATGAAGTTAGTGCTCTAGTAATAGAACCCTTCAACAAAGAAGACTTTGATACCTATGTCAAAGAGCTTAAGCCTTTGCTGATAAAATTAGCAAGTGAAATATAATTGTGATTATATTGTTATTTTAGATTTTTATCATAAAGATGAATAGTAGGTGGTTGGTGCGTGATACGTGGAGGTTATTTTTTTGCTATTTTCCATAATAAATTAAATTGATCTATAAAGCTTTCTGCTATTTCTTTACTTTCTATTGAAATCATGATTATCTCTATAGAGAATATTTCTAAAATTGTCAGATCGTCTATTATGTTTATGGTGATGGGAGAATTATATGGGATATATCTTACTTGTGTTCCTTTCTCTATATACTTTGTTTCACCCTTTGCTTCTTCTGTAAATATCTTTTTTACTTCTACTTTCTTTAACAATCTTCTTGGTTGAACATTTTCCATATAGTGACTATGGGCAATTTTTGAGTATTTTTCTTCAGGTAAAACTCCTAGGACATATAGTTTAGACCCTTTCTTATATCTATTAATCTCTTTATATGAAGCAGTTTTATAACCTTCATCTCCAGTGAATATTTCTATTTTTATGGGATTTTTATCTTTATTTATCTTTTCCATAATTGAAGGCAAAAAGTTCTTTAGGGACTTTTCATAATTTGAAATGATTTCTTTCTTCTTCTTTAAGTAAATATCAATTCGATTAGGATCTGTAGGGCTAAACTTTTTTATATTATTTTCGATTATCTCGCTTACAAATCCTTTGTTCTTTAGAGATTCTAAGATTTCGTATATTTTTCCAGTCCTAATCTCTGCTTTCTTTAATATCTCTCCAGAAGTGGATTTTCCTATATCTAGAAGTGCCAAATATATCTTTGATTCATAATTAGTTAATCCTATTTCTCTTAACAATGCTTCAAATTTTTGAATTTCTTCCATCTTATTTTTAAGAAGGATTATTATTTAAATCTTACCTTTATACCTACTTACGGGGGAGGGTTATATTTAAATAGGGCATCTTTAATGTTATTATTATAGAGTGACTAATAATATGGAAAAACAAAGACAGAAACTGTATGCAGAAATTGCGTCAAAAGTAGGTAATACTCCTTTAGTTCCCTATTTGGGAATGATGCCTGATTTCAATGATAATGGGAATTGTATCTGGATTAAAAGAGAATGTGATAATCCCTTCGGAAGCCATTATGATAGAGTGTATATTTCATTATTCAGAGATTTAGAAGAACATGGAGATCTAAAACCTGGGATGAACGTTTTAGAAACTTCTTCTGGTTCAGCAGGGGTTTCTTTTGCTGGAATAGGTAAATTGCTAGGATATAACTGTTATGTAATGATTCCTGATGATACTATTAAGCAAAAGAGAATTGAAGCAATCAAAGCACAAGGCGGGACAATTATTCCAACTCCTTCTGATGAAGATATTTTTGGATTTACTAAAAAAAGAATTGTAGAAAACATAAAGAAATATCATGCTAAATTTTTAAATCATTCAATGGGATATAAAGGAAGTAACAACGATATAACTTTGAGATCGTTAGAGTCGATTGCTTTAGAAGTATTGAAAGCAAGAACAGATTTTGATATATTTGTTGCAGGTATAGGTAATGGTTCAAGTATTGTTGGTCCTGGAAGAATTTTTAGAAAAAATAATCCAGATATACAAATTATAGGTTACATGCCTAAGAAAGTTGGAAAAAGTCAATATCCAGGTTTAATGAATCAAAATGGGATAAATCATCCAATTGATTTTCCTCACATTAAAGAGGCACAAAAATTAATGAACAGAGTAGAATTTGTAGATGATTTAGATATTCCATTTTATCATAGAGACTTGGGGAAAACTAGTCAAGCAGGTATTCGAGTAGCTTTAGATTTAGCTAGGCAAGTTCAGGAGAAGTATATTTTAGTTATTGGTTATGATAAATCAGAAAGATATTGTGAATAATTTAACTATTCTAAAAGTTATAACTTAAATTTTTTATTTTAAGCAAGGGTGTCCTTCTAAACTATCAGATGCCCCAAGAATATGCAATTTTGTTTTATGCCCCAACCGGGATTCGCACCCGGGTTTAGGCCGCGAAAGGGCCTCGTCCTTGACTACTAGACTATTAGGGCTATGTTTGTGAGAGAAAAAATTTACTTTTAAACCTTCCTGTTTATTATTCATTCAGTAGTGAAATTACAGGATAGAAAGGCATTTAAATGCGTAAAATGCTTATTTTCATGCAAGTTAATGATTTAATTTTCAAGGAGCTCATAAAGAGAGGTTATTCTCTTAGGGGGAATACAAGGGTGTGGGATATATCTGATTCTAAATTATGGTATCTTACTCCGCCTCAAGCTCAAGCATATTTGAATATAGAAGATTCTACAAAATATCAGGGAGACATTTCTGATAAGGAAATGTCTCTTTTGGATGGCCATATCCAAGAAATAGTTGGCAAGGTCTTGCATGGAAGTTGTATAAATATCATAGATATAGGATGTGGAGATGGAAGAAAGGCAATTCCAGTTATAGATGAAGTTTGTAAGAAGACTAGATTAAAATATTGTCCAGTTGATATAAGTAGCTTCATGGTTAAGCAGGCAATAAATAGGATAAGCAAGCTTGGGAAAGGAGAGGTAGTGCAGTTTAAGTGGAATATTTCTGATTTTGAGAATTTGGAAAATGTTTCTGCTTTGCTTAGAGATCCAGAGTTTAGACAAAATTTCTTATTATTTTTGGGAGGAACAGTAACCAATTTTGAAGTTCATGAAGTTATGTATGAGGTAGCAGAAGCAGTTGATCAAGGATTGGATTATCTATTAATAGGGTTGGGATTAAGAACAGAAAGCGTAAATGAACTAACTAAAAAATTAAGGTCTGAAGAGTTTGATAAATTTTTTGGACTTGTTCTTCTTGAAATTGGATTTTCTAGAGAAGAAATAGAACTTGGTACAAGGTACAGCCAGGAAGGACCAAGAATAGAGTGGTACTATACAATAAGAAAAAATAAAACAATTTCTCTTGGAGAGAAATCAATAAGATTTAATGAGGGGGATCAGATTCTTGTTGGAACCACATATAGATATAGTAAAGAAGAATTTGAAGAAGCCATGAGACTTTATTTCTTCGAAGTAACTTTCTATATGAGTGATGATGGTTCTAGAGCTTTAGTTTTGTGCAAGAAATAGTTATTCAGTTTTCTTAGCAACAATTGTCCAATATCCTTTCTTGATGTGTTCTGCGTATATTGCTTCTGCCTTTGCAGGTACTGTATCTGACCAGATTCCTAAGTCTTCTGTGAAGAAACATCTAGACATTCTTCTTCCAAATATTCCAGAGTATTTTGATTCATACTTTGTCTTACGTTCGTCATGATCATTAAAATTTCCTTCTGAAATGTCATAGTGCGTTCTTATTACTACTCCTTTTCTTTTTGTTATTCTTGATAAATGATATTCTGCACGTAATGAACTAATTATTATGCTTATCATTTCAGGAGTGTTTAAACCTGAAGCCCTTATCCATCTATTAGCTAATTCTGTATCTAATGGGCTTACTGGATGTCCTTCTCCTGTTTCTGGAAAGATAAAAAATGAATAGTCAGAGATATTTGAAGGCATTTCAGAATCTACTAAATTATCTTTTACTAAAACTACTTTTCTTCTAACTGTTAAGTCCAATTCTCTTGGATGTTGTTTTATTTCTGAAGGTATTCCCCTACTTGCTAATACTGTTTGTGCGTTGCTTAGCATTTCATCTGAAATGTCTGTGCCTATAACTAAAGAATTAGGAGACCTTTCAAATAATCTCGCTAATAGTCCTGCTGGACCGCATCCAACTTCTGTCATAACTCCTTTAAAGTTTATTGGAGTAAATTCTACTAATCTTCTATATGCATTTATATATTCTACGGATTGACTTCTTTGAAGCCAACCTTCTGGTGTAACTAAATCGTTCATAAAATTATTCTTATGAACTGGTTTTTAAATCATTCTATTGAATTTTCTAAAACTTAGTAAGAGAAAAGTTTAAAATGGAATGACTTTCCATGATTTTATGGATATGCGCAAACTCAATGATAGAGATTTTGGATTGCTTACCCCTGTGATACTTCTGGCTAGGCCAAATATATATTTTTTTGAAAGTACTGAAGATTTTAATGATGCGAGAAAAAGGGGAGTCATTAAACCCATTAGGAGGCCTCCTTGGTTTTTGGATTCTAAGTATAATGGTTTGGCTCTTCTAGGTTTTAGGAATAATTTGAGATTTAATTTTGATGAAGATGAAGGATATTATCTGGCAGATTTTACAGGGAGCTTCACCATACATTTTCCGCCTGTTATAAGTAATTCTAGATTTAATTTTGAGATGCATCCAGAATCGTTGGCTTTTTTAAGGGCAAATCCAGGAGCACTTTTGAAGAGAACTGCTCTTTTGTATAACCCTTCTGATGAGAAACCTAATTTAGTAAGTTTTGATGTTGCTAATGGTGAAAGCAGAGAAAGATTCGGTTGTGATAGTTTCGGTTTAGATGATTCGATAGGATTTGGCTAATTTCAAATCTCTGGATAAAATGATCCCAGAGAGATTTGAACTCTCGACCTCCGCCTTTCTTAGTTGCCTAAAGAACCAAGGTTCTTCAAGGCTTCCATCTCCTTTAATAGGAGTAAATCATGTCTCTAGTGAGACACGCTCTTATAAGAGCGGCGCTCTAACCAACTGAGCTATGGGATCGGTAATAAAAGCCAATGAATATTATTTAAACGTTATTCTTTTGTCTGATTGGTTCTTTATAGTAACATTTTTAAGGTTTCTCTTGTTATGTCTATTATGGCTGAATTTAATGTAATAATTGAGAAGGGAGAAGATGGATATTTGATATCTAAAGTTGTAGGTCTGCCTGGATGTCATACTCAGGGCAAAACCATTAAAGAAGTATTGGAAAGAATAAAAGAAGCCATTGAATTGTGTCTTGAAGCAGATAAAGAAAATGTAAAGTCTATGAAATTTATAGGAGTTCAAAAAATAGAGGTAAATGGTAAGGTTGCCTAGAGTTTCTGGAAAAGAATTGTGTAAAATAATAGAAAAATTAGGTTTCTTGAAAATACAAGCCAAGGGCAGTCATGCGCGATTTAAACATATTGATGGAAGGTGAACAGTTGTTCCTGTTCATGGTAATGAAGAATAGGGTATAGGATTATTAACTGAAATATTGAAACAACTTAAATTAACTAGAGAAGATTTTGAGAAGTTATTATGATTAAGTTTATTGGCTAAGTTGTAAAATGCCATGGCTTGATGTGGTAGCCTTTCTTTGTGCCGTATAATGAAATAGTTAGTAAATTAGGTAATGTTTCTTTCCACTTTGCACTATTATAAGTAAAGAATAAGGAATTAGAAAATTCTTTCTGCATTATCTTTTTATCAAATTTAGAGCATATTAAATAATTTATCGCTCCTTTTAATTTGTTCTTTCCATGATAATGTTTTGTTGAGGCATCAAGTAAAAACTGTTCTATTCTATGTTCTTTTGATTTTTTATGATTATTTAAATTATTAATATCTAATTTATGTTTTGCCCATAGAGAGCTTAAAAATATGGTTTTTAAAGAAAGTTTTTTAGCTGTGGATTCTACTGATGAATAATATCTTTTTATTTTTTCTTGCGATAAACCGTTGATTTTACCATGTATATCTGTAAGTACAAGTAAAGTTTCTACTAAGGGATATATCTGTCTAATCTCTTCTTGAATAGAATTTATAACTTCAAGAGAGATAATATCATCTTTATCTGCTATCTGCCCTTTTTCAACTCCCCAATAAGTTACTATTTGAATTATTTTTCCTTCATTTATAACATTCAAAAAGTAATTTTTAAGGTAATCAAAATCATTAAAACGGTTGGTCTGTGACTTATCTATCCATTCATTTCTCTTTAATATTTTAATAATATTATCACACACAAAAGAGATATTTTTATTTATCTCATTTGCTAAATTGTCTTTGACAATAATTCTTCTCTCCCCGTCTTTGAATTTAAGATAACCAAATTTTTCATAAAATCTAATATAAAATGCTTCTTCTTTAGTTGTTATATTATACTTAGAGTATATCTTCTTCATTTTTATAAATTCTTTATCAGATATGATTTTTTCTGCTATCTTTCCGATAGTCCCATCACTGTTTGAAAAATTTGTTCCTACATCCATTCCAGCACCGTTTGCAAAAGGAGCTTTGTATCTATAAGCAATATATTCTGGTAAATAACTTGATGCTATTTCTCTTAGAATGCTTTTAGTAATACAATTATTTCCATTAATTAGTACCTTTAATTTTCCTGGAATAGATAAAGCATAATTAAATAATTCTTTATCGAAGAAAGGCGAACGTGTTTCAACTGTATATTTCATTGCCATTTTATCTATTCTCATTAGATGTCCTTTAGACATTGATTCTAAAAGTTTAATACAACCAAAATTAACTTGTCCAGAGGGTAATTGGCAAAACTCATTATATCCTCCAAATAATTCATCAGCACCTTCCCCAGTAAGAACAATCTTTAGACCAAGTTCTTTAGCCTTTTTTGAAACTAAATCATTAGCAAATGCATGCCTGACGATATTTGGTTCGTAAGATTCTAGGGAATATATTATTTCTCCTGTTTTCTTTTCATAATCTACTTTAGGTTCTATAGTTACATATTTCCATCCTTTTTCTTTTGCTAATCGAACGGCATTAACAAAATCAGGGGAATCTGTAGTTCCCAAGATTATTGCAGTAATGTTAGAATGGTATTTGCTTGCTATGTCCATTATCAAACTACTATCTACTCCACCACTCAAAAACACCCCTATTGGTAAATCAGTTTGAACTCTTTTCTTGACCGCTTTTTCTATAAGACTTTTTAAATTTGAAATAATCTCTTTTTTATTATCATTAGTTGTTTTGTGAGGATATTTGAAATACTTTTGAAAATTTCCTTTATAGTAAAAGTGTCCAGCAGGAAATTCTCTTATTTCTTTAATAGACTCAAATTGTGATAACTGTTTTATTTCTGAAGCTACAAAAAATCTGCCTTTTGAATCGCTTGCGTAGTATAACGGCTTTACTCCAAGAGCATCTCTTGCAATAAAAAATTCATCGGTTCTTTTATCATATATGGCAAATGCAAACATCTCACTATCTATTTTATAGACCATTTCAGTTCCGTATTCTTCCCATAAATGAGTTAATATCTCCGTGTCACATTTGCTCTTTATTGAATGTCCTTTTTTTGTAAGCTCTTGTGTAAGCTCCTTATAGTTGAATATTTCTCCATTTTGAATGGCGAAAACAGTGTTATCTTCATTACTCATAGGTTGCATACCCTTTTCATCGGTAATGGGAAGACGGTTGGCTCCTAAAGCACATGAGTCAAATATTTTATATTCTAGAATGTTGCTTCCTCTATGTTCTATTACCTTCAAAGAATTTTCCAAATCTTCCTTCAGGTTCCCATCATTTCCAAATATACCTATTATACCACACATTTTATTTACACCTCTCTAAAATAGAGATATATTCTTTATTCAAATTTTCTTCTTCTTGATGACTCATAGTTTCAGTAAAATTTCCATCTAGCGTAAAGAGAGGTTTAATACCTTTTTTACAAATGTTTCTTTTAATTACTGGTGGAAAACGACCATCAGGAGTGCCTATATATTCTATGTATTGTTCAACTGTTCTTCCATCACCATCAAGATCGTAAAACTTTTTTACATATCCTTGAGATAAACCATCCGGAGAAAGATAAATTGTTAAGACATTTTTACTATCTTTTTTAAAAACTTGCTGAATCTGTTGAGATATGGGTGGTTCTACTATATTTTTCTTCCAACAACCTCCATATAGAACGGAGCTCGCCACTATCAGTGTAACTAATCCTTTTCTTCCAATTCTTTTGAGTTCTGTTTTATTATTCATATAAAAATAACAAAAAAATACATTATAAACTTAAATGCTCTCAATTGAGACTACTATAGAAAAGATTAAATATGCTCAAAATGTCTATATTTATGGATACTTCGGTTCTTGAGGACTTAGGTTTGACACATGGAGAGATGAAGGTATACATTACCCTTTCAGAATTGGGCTCTAGTGTTGCTGGACCAATTATAGAAAAAACAGGGCTTCAGAATTCTGTAGTGCACAGGGCGTTAAACTCGTTAATTGCTAAAGGACTGATAGCTTTTCTTATTGAAGGACGAGGCAAGATATATCAAATTTCAAATCCGAGAAACTTTTTAGACTATCTTGAAGAGAAAAAGAGAAAATTTGAGGAAATTATACCTGAATTAGAAAGACGTAAAAAAGAAGCAAAAGAAAAAAAAGAGGCAGTAACTTTTATGGGTAAGAAAGGATTAAATCAGATGTATACCCAGCTTATTAATTCTGGTGGAAAAGAGTATAACACTTTTGGTGGTGGGAAAAATGTTACCTATGATGTTATGGGTGAAATTTGGTGGAGAAATTTCCATATAAAAAGAATTGCGAAAAAGATACGTTCTAGACAAATATTTGATGAAACATTAAGAAATTATGGAGAAGAATTAAACAAACTATCTTATACTAAGATACGATTTCTTCCAAAAGAGTTTGAACAGCTTACTGAAACGATTATTATAGGCGATTGTGTAGGTATTGCTATATTTACTGAAAATCCTTATGGTGTTGTGATAACTGATAAAACTGTAGTTGAAGGTTACAAAAAACAATTTGAATTAATATGGAAATTGACTAAGCAGTAGAAGAGAATCCAAAAGCTTAAATCCTCTTTTTATTCTCCATTTGAATGTTAATAGGACTTGTTGGGAGACCAAATGCGGGGAAGAGTACTTTCTTTAAGGCAGCCACGCTTGTAGATGTGTTGATTGCAAATTATCCCTTTGCAACTATTAAACCTAATAGGGGCATTGCTTATGTAAAAATTCACGATCTTGCTTCTGATTTTGGTAAATCAAGCAACCCAAGGGAGGGATATGTGAAGAAGAATTTTAGGTTCGTGCCTTTTGAATTAATGGATGTAGCAGGATTGGTTGCTGGCGCTAGTGAGGGAAAGGGATTGGGAAATGAATTTCTTAATGACTTGTCAACTGCTGATTCTTTTATTCATGTTGTTGATATGTCTGGAGAGACAGACGGCGAGGGAAAGCCTACAAAAGATTATTATCCTGGAGAAGATATTAAAATAGTCGAGAAAGAACTGGATTTATGGTATCTTGGTATTTTAAAAAAAGCTTGGGGAGTTTTTGCTAGAACTGTTGAAATGCAAAAGAAGAAATTTGAGGAGGCAGTCGCAAAACAATTTTCTGGATTGAAAGTAAGTGAAGAAGATGTACGCCATGTTATCTTGAAGGGCAAGTTAAATGTTGAAAAGCCTACTGCTTGGGGAGATAACGATTTATTTGAATTTGCAAGGGCTTTAAGAAAATATACAAAACCTATGATAATTGCTGCAAATAAAGTTGATAGACCAAATGGGAAAGTGAATTTAGATAAAATAAAGTTGGAATTTGATTATCCCATTATTCCTTGTTTTGCTGAGGGAGAATTGGCTTTAAGAGAAGCAGACAAACATGGAATGATAGAATATATTCCAGGAGATAAAGAGTTTAAAATTGTTAAGGAATTAAGTAGTGGGCAGAAAACAGCATTGGATAATATAAGCAAGGTAATGGAAGAGTATGGAAGCACAGGAATACAAGAAGTGTTGAACAAGATAATATTTGATATTTTGAAATATAATGCAGTTTATCCTGCTGGATTGAAATTAGTTGACAGCAAAGGAAATGTTCTGCCCGATTGTTATTTAATGCCTCCTGGAGCTACAGCACTTGACTTCGCTTATAGATTGCATAGCGATATAGGAAGAGACTTCGTTAAAGCCGTGCATATCAAGACAAGGCAGGGAGTTGGAAAAGATTATGTTTTGAAGAATGGGGATGGCTTAGAAATTCTAACGAAGTAGAATTTCTAGCTTTCGCTTTAAGAGCTAAAGCTTCAAGTTTGGAGATACTGACTAAGTGAGTTTCATAATACTTTTAAACTTCTTTTTTAATCAAGAGTTATGAAAACAAGACAAGATGCAATAGATTTAGTTGATAAATATGTTAAAAGTGAAAGTTTGAGAAGGCATTGCTTATCTGTGGGATATGCTATGGAAGGTTATGCTGAACACTTTAAGTTAAGCAAGGAAGATGTAGATAAATGGTTTATATGTGGGGTATTGCACGATTTTGATTGGGAAATACATCCTTCACTTGAACAACATCCTCAAGATGGAAGCAAAATATTAAGAGATGAGGGATATGATGGAGATATTATTGTTGCTATTTTAGGGCATGGATTACATACAGGTATTTCAAGAGAAAGTAAAATGGCTAAAACATTATTTGCAGTCGATGAACTTTCTGGATTGATATGCGCCCTTGCTAAAGTTAGATCAGATAATTTTGCAACTATGGATGCTAATAATGTTAAGAAGGCAATGAATAAAAAAGGATTTGCTTCTGCGATAAATAGAGAAGATATTAGGCTTGGAATTGCAGAAATGGGCGTTAATGAAGATGAACATTTCATGATTGTTATAAGGGCACTTGATAAACATAAAAAGGAAATTGGGTTTTAACGTACATTGTTAACTTAACGGTTGGTAATTATCAAAGCAAAGAGGTACCTAAACATTTATATATAAAAGGTACCTAAAAATAATATGACTAAATTACAAAAACAATTATCAAGAAAAGTTGGTGATAAGGAATACTCAAAATATGTTATAGTTATTCCATCCTCAGAAATTGAGAAATCTGGATTAAAGGAAGGACAAGAATTAAAGTTAGAAACGAGAAACAATAAGATTATTATAAATGGGATTAATTGATTTCATCTAATTGATTTCTATACAAATTCATTGCAAAACTTAAGAATGGCTTTATATCACCAATCTTTGCATGTCTAAGATAACCATAATATTTTTGTTTCTCATCATTGAAAAATATTATTGGAAAGAATCCATGTTTTATCAAAATAAAATTAAATATTAATCTAGAGACTCTTCCATTTCCATCATTGAAGGGGTGAATATAAACAAATTGATTATGAAAAATTGTAGCTAATACAAAAGGATGCAGTATCTCTTTATTTTTATTATACCATGTCATTAAATCATTCATTCTTTTTTCAACGAATTCAACTGGTGTGGTCGTATCAATAAGAATCCCTGAGTTATCAGTAATACAATTTTCTTTCTTTTTGTATTGCCCTGCGTCAGTATCTATTCCTTGTTGTGTTGCTAAATGTAATTTTTTTATGAAGTCTATACTAATTTCATTTGTGGGGTCAAAAAGATTATCTAAGGCAGTTCTAGAATTAACTGTTTCCAGAACTTCTTTTTTATCTCTTTCAGGAGCTAATGCTCCAACAGTTAGAATTGTTTTAACTTGCTGTAAAGTCAGAGGGTTTCCTTCAATTTTATCAGTATTATAAATATAATTCATCTTCCATTCATTTATATAAGAAGTTAACTTGAATATATTGCCTACAAATGATTTTTCCTTATTTCTTGTTAATTCATCAACGACTATCAAAAATGGAAAATTAATTTCTTTTAACTTATCTAATAAATTATCTTTATCGCCTATATACGCTTCAACATTCAATCGTCTAAGTTCTTTTGAAACTGCATCATCTAAGGGAGTTTGAGTATTTGGTATCGCAGAGTAATATTTTACAACTTTTTGTTTAAATTCTTCTATATCAAATTTAGGTTTTATATCAAAGAAATCAAGTAACCTTTTAGTTGGTTCTTCCCAACAAGCTATAAAAAAAGACTCTCTTTTCTTTTCCTTTATAGAGTAAATTATATGCGTTTTACTTGCAATATTCTTTATTATTCGCAGGTTGTTTGAGGGTAATTTACTTTTAGTTACAATTGGTTCAGTACTAAACCTTTGTAAAACTCTTTTTGCGTGATTTGTAAAAAGTATTTCTGCATTTTTACCAAAAATTTTAATTATGAATTTGATGTCTTCTATTTTTTTATTTTCTTCTTTTAAAGCATATTCTCCTTTAGACAACTTTATTACTAAATCTCTTTTTTGTAATTTTGTTAAGTATGGATAAACGCCCTCCGTATATTTCAAATTTAAAAAGGAAGCAAGTTCATCAGCAGTGTAGCTTTCCTTATCATTTATACACATATCTATTAATATCTTTATTTCTTTATTCATATTTATATTAATTACCTATTAGTTATTTATAAACCTTTCTATTATTATTTAATAAAGTAATACTTTAACTAATATAATTACATATAATTAATACTTTAATTATTAGGTACCGAAAGGTTTAAATAGTTTAATAGGTACCTAATAATATGATGGAAACTTGCCCAAAATGTAAAAGTCAAGAAATTATTAAGTGGTGTAAAAGAAAAACAGAAAATCGTGGACTTATTCAGAGATATAAATGTAAATCATGCAATTCTTACTTTATTCTTGATGATGGCTTCTTTAGAATGAGAAACACACCACAAAAAATAACTCAATCAATAGATTTGTTTTATAGAGGAGTTTCAACAAGGAAAGTACAAGAGCATTTAGCTATCTTTCATCCTCATAATGCCTCTAATGTTTCTATCTATAAATGGGTTGTTAAATATGCGAAGATGATAAGCAAATATACTGAAAAGTTAAAAGCTAATGTTTGCGAAGAGGTGCAAGTTGATGAGGTAGAGTTTCATAGAAGAAAAACTCACAAAAGAAAAAGTGGTGCAGAAAAGAACTTTTTTGTAGATAGTATTTGCCCAGATACCAAATACTTAGTAGCTTGTAAATACGGCAGAGCAAGAAGCAGTAAAGAGATAAAAGCAGTTATGAATGAGATTAAAGATAAAACAGATAATCAGATTAAGATAGTTACAACAGATGGTTTTAATGCTTATAAGAAAGTTGTAAAAAGAGTATTCGGCTACAACAATAAATTAGGCAGATATAATGTTTTACACAATGTTGTTAATGCTTCACAAGGCGAGGGTTTTAATTATCCTATTGAAAGATTGCATAATTCTGTGAGAGCAAGAACAAAGGTTATGCGTGGATTTCATGGCTCTATTCATTCTGCTAATGCTATCTTAAAAGGATTTGAAGTTTATTATAACTTTATTACTAAACATCAAGCTATAAAGAAATGCCCTTATGAGTTGGCTATTGTAGATGAAGATGTAAAAGAATATCTTAAAGAGATGAAAAATAGATGGCTTGGGTTGATATATCTTACAAAAGAGGCAAGTTTATAGTAACTATCTAATAGTAACATAACGAAAGATTTAAAAAGA
>ERZ1292623.274-Hain-H51-01um-R1-274-length-57528-cov-13_pt1 | contig 36820 bp, 38 predicted proteins | sample MGYA00564398_ERZ1292623 | MGnify/ENA primary metagenome ERZ1292623 (study PRJEB36523, sample SAMEA6512633) | groundwater metagenome | collected 2019-01-07 | study: AquaDiva: Metagenomics assemblies of 32 groundwater samples
TTTGCGGGATCGTCTAATGGTAGGACGTCTGGCTCTGAACCAGAAAATTGGGGTTCGATTCCCTGTCCCGCAGCTTTGCACGTAAATAAAAATCGAGGTTCGATTCCTTGTCCCGGAACAATGCATTAAAATTTTCTCCTGTTACAATTAATCTATTATGACCCATCCTCTAAAAACTTTTGACTATAACGAGATAATTGACGCGATTTTTATCGGAAATAATATGTGCTGCCAAGCGGATTTTGAAAAAGAGCTTTTGAATCAAGGAGTTGCCGCGGATATTAGCTTGGAAGAAGAAAAAATAGATAGCCCGATTGGCGTAGATTATTTTTTATGGCTGCCTACTAAAAATCATTACGCGCCGGATAATAAAAAATTAGAATTAGGGGTGACGGCGTTAGATTTCTTTGTCAAGAATAAAATAAAAGTTTATGTCCACTGCAAAAATGGCCACGGACGCGCGCCAACATTGGTGGCGGCCTATTTTATCAGCAAGGGCATGACTAAAGATCAAGCTATTAATCTTTTAACCTCAAAAAGGCCCGGAGTTCACTTAAACGACAAGCAAATTAAAGCTTTAGATACCTTTGAACAGCTACGGCGCTAGAGACAACGCCTAAGACAACGCCAAAAAGCAAATGATAACCAAAAAACGATATTAAATTGCCGTAAAAATATGATTGCAGATTCATTTCCGGAACAAATACCTCAACATACGGCGAAGCCAGCGCGATAATTGGCGCGGCCGCGGCTAAGCTTAAAATTGCCGCGATAACTCCATAAATTAGTCCGCTGACTATATAGGGGCCATTGATAAATTTATTAGAAGCCCCAACTAGTCGCATGATTCCAATTTCTTCTCTATTGGAATAAATGGCTAACCGCACGCTATTAAAAGTTACCAAAGCGCCGATAAGCGCTAGAGTGATAGTTATCGCCAGCCCCGCATTGCCGAATGTGTCTACCAGCCGAGCCAACCTTTCAATGGCCGATTTATTTTGAGCGTAGCTGATTTTTTCTATGACATTAATAGCGGGCCCATCTTGAATCCGTTCCACGATATTCGGATATTCTTTAGGGTCTTTAGCTTTAATATTTAAGGAAGCAAGAAGCGGGTTGGCTTGAAGTTCCGCCAGCGCTTGAGCGATTACTGCATCTTCTTTATGGCGATCTTTAAAGGCGTCTAAAGCTCTGTCCTTAGAAACATAATCAACGCTTTTTACTTCGGCTAATCCTTCAATTTCTCTCTCCACTTTTAAAATCTCATCTTCGGGCGCGGAATCTTTGAAATAAACGCTAATATCAATTTTGTCTTTAATAGAGGCGACAGCGGTTTGAGAAATAACTCCAAAAACTATTAAGCCGTGAAAAACCAGAAGAGCCAGCACTAATACCGCTATCGTGGCAACTGAAAGCCAGCCGTTGCGGAGAAAGTTTTGTATTCCGAATTTAATGATTCTGGATAAAGTAGTAGCCATGCCTATTTAAGCAGATATTTTCCATGCGGCTCATCATTGATAATTTTACCATTATCCAGCGTAATTACTCTTTTGTTGATTTTGTTGATAATTTCCTTGCTATGCGTGGCCAAGATTAAAGTTGTCCCTAAATCATTTATTTTCAGCAATAAATTTACAATTTCCCAAGCGTTATAATGGTCTAGATTGCCGGTTGGCTCATCGGCAATAATCACTGACGGCCTATGCACCAAAGCTCTGGCAATCGCCACCCTTTGTTTCATGCCGCCTGATAGCTCGTGAGGAAAATTATATTGTTTGTCAGCCAATCCAACGATATCTAAAACTTGCGGCACCAAAGCGTCAATTTCTTCCTGTTTGCGGCCGTCTACCTCCATGGCGAAAGCGACGTTTTCATAGGCAGTTTTTATGGGCAATAATTTAAAATCTTGGAAAACTATGCCGATTTTTCTCCGGAGAGGAGGAAGCTCTTTGGGTTTTAATTTATTAACTTCATAGGAGCCAAACAGAACCCTGCCCTGATCTGGCTTTTCTTCTCCGGTAAGCAGTTTAACAATGGTTGATTTTCCAGCGCCGGATTTACCGACTAAACACACGAACTCCCCCGGGGAAATTTTGAAATTAATATTGTCCAGCACTAATTGGCCGTTATAGGCCTTAGAAACATTGTGAAAACCAATCATAGAGTAATCGCTAATAATGCAAATTTACATTAATAATGCGAATTATTTAACTTCAGCATTTAACACACGACGATATTTTACGCCGTCTTTAGTAAAATATAACAGGATACCCAATTTAAAACCAGCACTTTTTAAATATGTTAAAAGTTGCCGAGCGTGCGTATATCCAAGCCGGGACACCACTTTTAGTTCCAAGATGATTTTGTTATCTACCAAAAAATCAGCGAAGTATTTACCAATATTTGACCCTTTATAATTAACCGGCAGGTAAACTTCACGAACATGCTTTATCTGTAAAATTTGCAGTTCTTTGCTTAGGGCCAATTGGTAATCCTTTTCCGGCAATCCCCATCCTAGCTCATTAAATACATCAAAAGCGGCACCAACTATTTTGTAACTTAATTCTGGAAAAATAATCTTCTGTTCTAATTGTATTTGCATTATTAGCCCAAATTCGCATTATTAGCGACCACTAAAGTTCTAACTCGGCTTCCACAAACTTGTCGAGATTTCCTTCTAGGACTTCTTCAACTTGGGTGGTTTCAGCTTTAGTGCGGTGATCCTTTACGAGGTGGTAAGGGTTAAACACATATGATCGTATCTGGCTTCCCCACTCCGGTTTTACATGGGTTTTTAGTTCGGATAATTCTTTCTTTTGCGTGGCTTGCATCAGATTGAAAAGTTTGGACTTCAGCAGCTGCATCGCTTTGTCGCGGTTTTGCGGCTGGGAACGTTCGGATTGAGAACCGGCGCTCAAGCCGGTTGGCAAATGGACAATTCGCACGGCCGTTTCTCTTTTATTGACATTTTGTCCGCCCGGGCCGCTGGATCTCGCCGTTTCTAATTTTAAGTCCTCCGGCGGGATATTGAGATTGCGATATTCGAGGTCCGGCAGAACCGGAACGATTTCCACGAGCGCGAAAGAGGTATGCCGGAGTTTTTTGGCGGAAAAAGGCGAGATTCTCACAAGGCGGTGAACTCCATACTCTTTTTTAAGAGTGCCGTAAACATAATCTCCTTTAATTTCCATCGCGCGATCGTCTGTTATCACAACTTTCCACCCGCGTTTTTGCGCGTATTTTAAATACATCTTAAAAAGCATGTCCGCCCAGTCTTTAGCGTCATCTCCGCCAACACCGGGATAAATCGTTAGATACGCGTTTCCTTGGTCGTATTTTCCGGTTAAAGATTTAAGCATAAGTTTTAGAGCCGGAGGCGAGAGTCGAACTCGCAACCTCTGCTTTACGAAAGCATTGCTCTGCCATTGAGCTACTCCGGCAATGCAGTTAGTTTACCTTATTTCGCCAATTTTTTCAAAAAAAGGAGGGCCTTAGCCCTCAATCACTGCTACCTCTATTGCTTCTTCAACTTCCATGGATTCTTCTTTGAGGAGTTCCAGAGAAATTTCGCACGCTTCCTGAATATCCTTATCGCTCCAGAGCGATTCTGTGATCCAGTTACCCACACCGTCTCTTAGAGCCAGAAAGTATATTTTTCTGTCGGCATCCAAGGACTGGTAGGTATATAGATCTTCCTCGCAGATTGTTCCGTCTGGCAACTCATATCGGAAAAGAGGGTGCTTGTCTCCTTGGGTATCAGCGTAAATCGATCTAGTTAGAGAAGTTTTAGCGCCTGGAAGCGTAACTTTCTCAAGAGCCCATTCATTCAGGCCAATAAACCGATCCGTTTTCTCTGGCGTCATAGCGCCTCCTTTCAAATATGACCTGCGGATATTCTAGCATATACTACTAAACTTGTCAATTATTTGTACTTGACAAAAGTGGTTGTTATGGTGTATAATAGGAGCATACAACGACGGCATGAGGAAACCCTGATTCTCGAAACCTGCCGCAAGTGTCTCGACAAGAGCAAGTAGTAGGATCCACGGGGTGAACCAGCGAGGTTCACCCCACCTTTTCCTAGCTCATAACATTGTGTTGTGGGCTAAGAACAAGGTTCTTTTTCAAAAGGGAGGATTTCATGATCCAGATCACGGTGTTCGAGAAGGCGGAAGGTGAGTCGCACAGACGGCGGACCCACTTCCGATCGGCAGAAGCAGCGCTCGTCGAGCTCGTGGACAATCTCAACGGCGACACCGGCATCTCCAGCATCGGGCCGAAAGGTCTGACGCTCAACTGTCCCAGCACGAACGAGCGGATCGAGTTCCAATGGGATCAGGAGGAGTACGACGATGGCGGCGCGGATCGTCTGCTCCATGTCGGCCATCTCTACCTTCAGGCCCGTCCGTGGCTCTCCGATTCATCGATCGTGAAGATGATCGGCGAGTGAAAAAACCCACGGCCCAGCTAACCGTGGCAGGTTTGAGGAAGAATCTAGCCCCATGCGGCACCCCGAGACGAAAGTCTCGGGGATTTTTATTTTTACGAATGGCGAATTATGCGCGAGATGCAATAGTTGAATAGTTCACTTCTATACACGAAAAAAGCACTGCTATCACGCGTGATAGCAGTGCTTTGACTTATTAAAGCAAGCCGACATTGACCAGTTGTATGTTTTTTAATTCCGTTTATTCCTATATTCTTGAGAACTTAAGAATGAAAATGAAAAAGAAAATAAGGTTTTTTGCATTCTTCTTATATCCATGTTAGTTTTTCGTCAGCACTGAAAAGCCCGCCTACGCATAAAGCTTCGGCAGGCAAAGGAGGAACATCATGCCGGATCATTGGGGATTTTGTGACGAATGGAATGGCGGTCGGTTTCGAGCTTTTCTGACAGACAAAAGCGAAGAATTTTTAAGCCATGTTGCTCAATGCGGAAGGTGCGTAGAAGCGCAAAAGAGATACGATGATTTTCAAAAAGAAATGAGCAAATGCGCTGACGGTACTTGCGGCCATGGCCACGCCGGCGATCCGCCTGGGGATTTTGGCGGAAATGATTTTTGAAAAAGGAGAGGCCAATGAAAAATGCCGTCTACACCACCCTACAAGGCGAAAAGCTGAATCTGAAGAAACTCACCAAGGAGCAAAAAGAGCTTCTGCGAAGATTCTATAATTTGTATAAAAATGGATACGAATTTATGGGCTACTGCAATGCGATGAATCTTCCTTACAACTTGAAAATCATGGGTGCTCCTTGTCTAGACAGCCAATGCTGGATTAACCTAAAGGTACTGCGTTCAGTTATTTATGGCGTATTACGGGATTTGGGGGATAGGTTGGCAATTCAGCAGTTGCTTCTGAAGAGGGGGGCAAACAGCAATCCCGACTTCACCGAAAACGAGAAAATACTGATGGAATTTCTATCAGATCGCCGAAGCTAAACGCTAAGGCGATTTTGTTTTTTATTTTGATCCATCCAATTACCACGCTATAGCTTGGTAATTGGATGGTTAAAGAAACCCCAGAAAACTATAAAACTCCGACACGACGTCGGAGTTTTTGATTTAGCATTGACGACCAAAGCCGCCACAACCGCTTGCTTTTACATGTAAAAGCACTATTACGCGTAATAGTGCCACCGTGAAAAAAAACGCCAGCTATGCGATAGCTGGCGGATCGTTATGTTTAGAAGAAGTAATGGAGAATCCGAAATATCGCGATCGAATTAAAGCGTTGGCCTATGAGCCGGCTTTTGTTGGTTTGGAAATGGTTGAGATATGACCCAAAGGTTACGGATGGCCATTATCCGCCGAGGACATAGAATGGAGCGGGATACGAGAATCGAACTCGCATCTCAACCTTGGGAAGGTTGCGTACTACCACTGTACTAATCCCGCAATTCCCCGTCTTGCCAATTAAAACCGGCCATTAGCAAAGTTACTTTAGCGGTTTTTCTAACTTCGGTCAACCAATTTGAGAAATTAGTTTTAGTATTAACAAGCTCTTTTTCCAGTATTTCTTTTTGAGCTTGAGGTTCTAGAATCATTGTTTTGAAATCCGCTATAGAAAGTCCATAAAGCAGAGCGATAGATTCTTGAAAATCCGGCTCATCTAACGCCGGAAGGCTGATTTTTTCCTTCACTAAATTCTCTAAATTTTGGCCAACTAAATTTTTTAGAGCTGACGATATAAGCGATCTTTCAATAAGCTGGTTTAAGACTTGGCGCTTTAATTCTTTTTTAAAATCATCGTTGTTTATTTGTTCCAAATTCCCCACCGCTTTCGCGTAATATTGATAAGCGCTGGCATACATATTTTTAAAGGAACTGGCCATAATGACTTTCCCGTTAACAATCGCGATTGGATAATATCCTAAATGAAAAATAAAATAGGCGCCAAGGCCGGCCACTATTAAGACAAGAAAGGTTATAAAATATTTTGTCATTGAATTTTGATTAACTTTTCTCCGGGCCTTCTGTAATCAAATTTTGATTTTAATTCTTTAGCTAAGTTTTCCAAATCTGAAAAATAACTTATATCGGCTTTCAGGCCGTTATTTTCTTTTTTAAAAGCCTCAATTTCCGCGTCCAATTTTTTCACCTGCTGGCCCGCGAGCCGATTTTCTTTATATAAACGATAAAGCTGGAATCCGAGAAAAACTGTAAAAACGATTGCCAGCGCTCCGAGAATCAGCCGCATGATTTGATTATACCCTTAGCATTACTTTTTTAATAGTTCTTTGAAGATGTGGGCGGGAATTTTGATGTCGCTCTTTTCCGCGATTTCCTTAAGTTTTTCTTTGCCTCTTTGCTGTTTTTTCCAAAGCTTCATTTTGCGGGTTCGGTCGCCGCCGGTTTTTCCGAAATTTCCTAAAAGTTTTTTCATGGCGGGAATCGTTTCACGAGCCAGAATTTTGCCGCCGACAGCCGCTTGAAGCGCTTGAGAGAATTGCTGTTTAGGCAATAAATCTTTGAGTTTTTCCACGGTAGATCGTCCTACTCTTTCCAAATCATTTTTAGGGACAATGCGAGTTAAGCCGGGGACAGGATGCCCCGCCACCAAAATTTCTAATTTAGCCACATTGGCTTTTTCGTAGCCGATCAGTTCATAGCTTAAGGAAGCAAAGCCGGAGGAGATAGATTTAAGTTTGTCGTCTAAATCGCTGATTAAATCCGCGAGCGGAAGTTTGGCGGAAATTAAGATATTATTTCCCAAGTTTTGGGTTTCAATTTCGGAAAATCGAAAAAATTCTTTTAACTGCAAAATTAGGCCGAGATAAGCTGTCGGCGTAAGAATTTCTATTTTGGCGATTGGTTCTTCCACTTCCTCCGGATTCTCCGGAAAATCTTTTGGATTAGTGACAAGCCGCCAGTCATTTTTGATTTTTACTTTGTAGGCGACGGATGGAAAGCTGTGGACGGTTTCAATCTTAAATTCGCGCGCTAATCTTTCGGCGGCAATTTCAAAATGAAGCCGGCCTAAAAATCCGCCTTTAAATCCTCTGCCTAATACTTCGTTCATATCTGCCTCAAAACGGAGAGACGAATCCGTTAAACGCAATTTTCCCAGCGCGATTTTCAATTCGTCATATTGATCGGTCTCTTCAGGATAGAATGATACAAAAACAACCGGCTTCGGCTCCTCATAACCAGCCAAAGGCTGGCAATTTCCAATTTCCAATTTCCAATTTCCAATTATAGTATCCCCGATTTTGAGCTTATCTGGGTTTTTAATTCCGGTAGCGATGTATCCTATTTCGCCAGTTGCGATCTTTTCCGATGGCTTTAATTGGGGAACGAAGTAGCCAATTTCTTTCGCTTTTGCCGCGGTTTTAGTCGCCAAAAGAAAAATATCTTGGTTGAGTTGGAATTCTCCGTCAAAAACTCTTATGTGCGCGATAATGCCCTTATGTTCGTCATAAAGAGAATCAAAAATTAGGGCCCGACCGGTTACTTTATTAGTTACTTGGTTACTTGGTGGCGGTATTCGTTCTATAATTTTCGCTAAAAGCTCCGGAACTCCGGCGCCAGTCTTGCCGGAAACTTTCAAAATTTCCTTTTCTGGAATTTCCAGCAGCAGACTAAGATTTTTTATGTTTTCTTTGACTTGGTCTGAAGTTGCAGCGTCAACTTTGTTAACCGCGCCAATAATTTTAAGTCCCGCCTTGCGGGCAGACTGTAAGTTAGCCAAAGTTTGGGCTTGGATTCCTTGAGTCGCATCAACTAATAAAACCGCTCCTTCTACGGCGGCCAACGCTCTGGAAACTTCATAACGGAAATCGGAATGGCCGGGAGTGTCAATCAGATTCAGAATGTATTCATCAGCGAAATTCGTAATTCGTTTATTTGAGTTTGATTCGTTATTCGTTGATAAAAGCCGGTAGACCATTCGGACTGGCGCCATCTTAATAGTTATCCCCCGCTCTCTTTCCAGTTCCAGCTGGTCTAAAAATTGCGGCTTCATCAGCCGTTTTTCTATAGTGCCGGTAATTTCCAAAAGCCGGTCGGCTAAAGTGGACTTGCCATGGTCAATGTGGGCAATTATGCAAAAATTTCTTATGTTTTCCATAAATACCCAAGTAGTATATACTATACAATAAGACCTAGAAAGGTATTTTTTTATGCCCGGCGCCACAATAATGATAATTTTAAAATTTTATGCTACAAGTATGTGAGTTTCACAAGGGACGGCGACGCAATTATTGTGGCACCGGGTATGGAAAAAACCGGTGAAATCGCCTTAGCCCGGACTTTGGGCCTGGGGTCTATTATTTTGTTGGGCATTGGCGCCCTTTTGGGCGGCGGAATTTTTACGCTTTTAGGCCCAGCGGCTGGTTTAGCCGGCCCGGGACTTTTTTTATCAATGTTGTTAGGGGCGGGTTTAGCGTTGTTAAACCTTCAAATGTACATCGCCCTCGGTACTACATTTCCAGAAGCAGGCGGCGGTTATCTTTGGGTGCGCAAGGGTCTTGGAGATTTTCAGGGATTCCTATCCGGGTGGATTTCCTGGTTTGCTCACGGAGCCGCGGCCGGGCTCTATGCTTTAAGTTTTGGCTATTACGCTTTTGAGGCATCCAGATTTTTAGGAATGCGCCTTGGATTAAATGAAGACTTGTTATCAATAGAAAAAATCCTTGGGACAATTGTCGTAGTTATTTTTGGATACGTAAACTGGAAAGGAGCGAAATCCAGCCGGCTGACTGGCAATATCTTTGATAGCGTTCTAATCGGCATCCTAGCCCTTTTTATATTTTCTGGATTTTTTAAAATTTTCAGCGAACCGGCGCAGTCATTTGCGAATTACACTCCACTTTTGCCAAACGGATTTCTTGGCATCCTTGGCGCCGCGGCTCTGTTTTACATCGCTTTTGAGGGTTCGGAGATTCAAGTGCAAACCGGAGAAGAAACTAAAGACCCTCAAAAAACTCTCAAATACGGACTTTTTTGGTCCTGGGGAATCGTCAGCGCTTTGTATCTTTTAGTCTCTTTAGTGATCATAGGAGCGACTCGCGATGGCGGGCCGATTTGGCAAGTTCTTGGCCAATGGGGCGAAGGAGCGGTAGTCAAAGCCGCGGCTGGTTTTATGCCTTTTGGAATATTTTTGATGCTGATTGGCGGCCTTCTTGCTAATCTTGGAGCGCTGAACGCTACTATTTATTCCTGCAGTCGTGTGGCCTTCGCTCTTGCCAGAGATAGGAACGTTTGGTCGCGGCTCGCCAACATTCACTTAAAAAATCTTTCTCCGCACCTCGCGGTTATTGCCTCTACTATTTTAATCGCTTTGATGGTTATTTTTCTTCCGCTTATTGATATCGCGGCTCTTGCCAGTCTGCTTTTTATTTTACTATTTCTTCAACTTAATATTGCCGGAATAAACATTCACTACAAATGGCCGGATACTAAATGGGCTTACAAAGTCCCTTTATTTCCAATTACCCCTTTGGTTGCGGTTGGCGCCTACGCCCTTCTTGCCATTACGATGTTAAAAGTTAACCTTAGCGCTTGGATAGTATCATTATTTTGGGTATTGCTTGGGTTTGTTAATTATTTTGCTTACGCGAAAACTCAAAGCCGAGAAAGTTTTGAAACCGGCATTGTTTACGAGCAGGCCGCCCGCATTGGCCCCAAAACCGGCAGGCGAATTTTACTGCCGCTCTCTCCGGAATTGAACTGGGAACAAATTAAAAATCTTAGCGAAATTGCTTTTACTTTAGCCAGTAAATTTAACGGCGAACTAATTATTGTCAGGATTCACGAAATTCCTCCGGCTCTTGCGCTCCATCCATCAGTGATTGATCCAAAAGTGTTAGATGGGGAGAAAAAATTATTTGAAAGCCTTCAGCAGTGGGTTAATGAGTATAATGTAAAGACTGGTCCGGAAAAAAAAGACATTAATTTTCATAGTTTGATTTTAATCGGCCGCGATGTGGTGGATGTAATTTTAGATGTTATTAAACAAGAAGATTGCGACTTGTTACTGCTTAATTGGGAAGGATACCCCCAAACACAGGGGGTGATTTTAAGCGCAAAAATTGATCGGATTTTGCGGGAATCTCAATGCGATCTTGTAGTAATAAAAAATCCAAGGCCAATTAAATCTGTGCTGTTAGCGGCTCATCCGTCGGCTAAAAGCCCTTATTTGGAATTAATGGGAGAGGTAGTTAGCGGTTTGAATGATTATTATAAGCCAACCATGAAATTATTCAGCGTGATTGATTCTACGATTCCCTCTTATCTTAAACTGGATCCGACGAATATCTTAAAAGGATTAAGATTGAAAAAGAAGGATTTTGCGGACATTAAAATTGTAACCGGAAAATCCGTCGCTAATAGTATTTTGGAGGAATCGGAAAAAAATAATATTGATTTAATTGTGATAGGAGCGACAGTTTTGAAATTTTTGCAAGAAATTAGATTTGGCGGCATCGCGGAATCTCTCATAAGGCGTGGCAGAAATTCTGTGATGGTGGTACGCAGCCATCAGGGGGCAACGGAAGTTTTGATTAAAAAAGTAATCCGGTCGCTTTCTAAAAAAGACATTAATTTGACATAAAACATTGATTTTGTTAATGTTTTGGTTGGTTCTTTTGGGGGTTTAGATGGAGACCAGACGAATCGCGTTTTTGGATTTACAGACTAGCGGAGATCTGGTGGTGTATAACGATTTTGCCGGATCGGAACGGCTTTTCCTTAGAGATCGGATTTTAGCGGTTAACGCTGTTGTCGCAACAGCTGACGGCGGTTTCCGGTACAACGATGCCGGACACGATCCGGAAGAGACGTTGTCCAAGTTATTTCAAGCAATAGGCAAAGCCGAATTAGCGGCTCTGGACATTGTTAAGGTTAGAAAATTCATTGATTTTGCGTCCTATGTATTCCGCATATCTGACCCTACGACTGGCAGTGTTGATGTGTTGGGCGTATCTCGAGAGCTGTTGATTGCCAAGGGATATCCGGATCCGATAAATTTGGACGGCATTGTAAAAATTCTTGCTTTAAGCAGACGGCGCGGAAAGAACAAGGCAGAACTGGCTTATCGGGTTTATGCGGAATCGCGAAGCATTAGGCCCAATGAAAAGAGAATGGCATTGCCGAATAACGCGGCGGCTTGCCTAGGCACCAAAGTTCCGGATAGCGGGTGTTAGATTAGAAGACGCATGGGCGCTATAATAGGCGCCCCTTTTTATTTCTTGCAGTAGAATTACAGATATCATTTACCTATTCGTACGAATAGGTAAATGATAGTTATTATTGACTATTATATCGAAAATTGGTATAATTACAAAAGGACTTTTAAGGAAGCGACTGGATGCTACAAGTAGGATTGGTGTATGGCCATGGCCAGCAGGCTGATGGCGAGATCAACGCGCAAACCAAAGCTCGTTGCACGACAGCGCTGAAGCTATACAAACACTGCAAAATCGACCGAATCTGCGTCACTGCCGGTGTTGAGAAAAATGGCGTCTCCATGGCCAAAAAAATGGCCGCCTATTTTTTGAAAAATGGCGTACCAGTAAAGCATCTTTGGGTAAGGTGCTGGGGTTATAACACCGCTGGAGAAACTGATGCTTGTTATATCATCCTCAATAAAGAAGATGATGAAAGGATAGCGGGCATTACGGCCATTTCCAGCTGGTACCACCTGCCTCGCATTTGGTTCCTTTGGAAGGTGCGCAATTACGGCTATCGCGTGAGTCTTGCGCCAAGCCGTAGTTCCTCTATCAAGGACTTATTCATTGAACCGCTTAAGATTGTAAATTCAATCTTGCGGCCATTTCGTTCCACTAAGTTAAGAATTTCGTGAAAAAAACAAAACCGCCCAGTAATGAGGGCGGGTTTTTTTATAACATACCATACTATGCCAATTTGTCAAAACCAGAGAGTTTCTTTGGTATCTCTTTTCTCTGACCTATCGAAGTTATGCTCGGATTGTAACAAATTTTCGAAAAGGCGCAAACCCTAACACTATTATGCATGGTAGTGTCCACTATGACATGTCATAGTACGCCACTCGTATAGTGTTTGACGAGTCAAAACATCCATGAAAGAGTTAACCCCAGCACTAAATTTTGCCATTTCAATACAAGGTCTTTTTCGTGCCACACCTATCAAAAATAAAAACGGCGACGCGCTTCGCCAACAACGGGATGGGGCCTATTTGGCCCGCGCGCATCGCAGGTAATACTGCGGCAAAATTAGTGCTGGGTTGAGGTTTTCTAACAAAATTTTCGACGCCCCGCAATACTGGGCTGGAAAATTTTGAGAAAACTCTCAAAACATAATATCTTCTTCCGCCCTCTTATACTCATGAATCTCATCGGGCTTGAACCAAAGTTTTATTTCCGCTTCCGCTTCGGCGAGGTTGCCGGAGGCATGAATTAGATTGCGAATCCCCCGTTTTTGGGCATTGGCAAGCACTGCTGAATCTACGGAATAATCGCCGCGCACAGTGCCCATCTCCGCTTGCGATGGCATTGTGTTGCCAACAAGTTTCCGAACCATTTCTACCGCATGCAAACCCTGTACGATTATTTTTACGATCGGCCCGGAGGTCATAAAATCGGTAATCCAGCCGTGCACCATCTTACCAATCTTCACCGGATCGTCAGTGCCAATCTCTTTCTTGGCATCCATTTGATACTTCTGGTAAGTCGCTAATGTTTTATCACCCATCGCTTTCAAATTGGCTTCCGAATCGGAATAATGCTTGGTTAAATCCTCCTTTGTCGCTTGAAACATCTTCAGCGCGATAATTTTGAGCCCGCGCTGTTCAATCCGGCGAATGATTTCACCAATCAGCCCCCTTTTTACACCGTCTGGCTTTACTAGAACTAATGTTTGTTCCTCCTTTAATTTCATTTGGTTGTTTTTATGTGAAGCTCTTTTAACTGCTTTTCGTCAACTTCTGAAGGCGCGTTGCTCATCAAATCTCGCCCGTCGCCGGTTTTTACAAATGCGATTGTTTCGCGGATATTCGGTTCGTTCAAAAGTATCATCATCAGGCGGTCAAAACCGACAGCCGCTCCGCCATGTGGAGGTACTCCATAACCAAAAGCCTCTTTCATATGGCCAAATTTTTCTCTAAATTCTTCCTCATCGCGACCAAGTATAAGAAATGCTTTTTGAAGCAATGTACCGATGTGATTACGGATACTTCCACCGGCAATTTCATAACCATTTAAAGCCAGATCGTATTGCTCTGATAATACTTTACTTCGCTTATCCTTTGGATCTGTGAGGCCCTGTTTATAGTCTTTCTCTGTAAATTCCCAGAGATGCTGCCCCTGCGGCATACTAAAAGGATTATGCCCGAAATCCCAGCACTTATTTTTTTCATCGTATTCATAAAATGGAAAGTCGGTTATCCAAGTAAAAGCAAGTTCATTCAAATCGTTCTTGTCTTTTCGTAGATCCGGCTTATCGCTCTTATATTTCTCCATTGCTTCTTTATAGCTAATTCTTGGAAACGGGACTTTGGTAATGTGTTTTTCCGGCCAGACTTCTTTAACTAGCTTAACCATCGCGCCTTCAATAAATTCCAAAACATCGTCGCGTTTTACAAAACTCATCTCTAAGTCAATTTGAGTAAATTCCGGCTGGCGGTCGCCTCGAGTATCTTCATCGCGGAAACAGCGCGCTACCTGGAAATATCTTTCTAGCCCCGCTACCATCAAAAGTTGCTTATATTGTTGGGGCGCCTGCGGAAGGGCGTAAAACTTCCCCGGATACAACCGCGACGGCACTAAGTAATCTCTCGCCCCCTCCGGCGTGGATTTTCCTAAAATAGGCGTTTCTACTTCCACAAAATCGTGGTCTTTGAAATGATTATTGATAAATCGCAAAGTTTTACTGCGCATTCGTAAATTTCTTTGCATTCTCGGCCGACGCAAATCCAAGTATCGGTATTTCATCCGGTTTTCCTCGCCAATTTCTAGGCCGTCAGTATCAACAGCAATGGGCGGCGTTTGCGCTTCGGTTAAGGATTCTAATGTTTCCGCTTGCACTTCATACTCCCCGGTTGGTAAATTTGGATTCACCAAATTAGCCGGCCGTTTCGCCACTTTTCCGGTAATTTTGACCACCCACTCCGGCCGAAGTTTGTCCGCCTCCTTTTGCATCTTCCCGGCAAAAACCACTTGAGCAATACCGCTCCGATCCCGCAAATCAATGAAAATAATCTTGCCGTGGTCGCGTCTTACAGCCACCCAGCCCATAAGCTCAACTTCCTGGCCAGTTTTATTTATTATTTCGCCGACTAAAGTTCTCATCGTAAAGTTATTGATTAAATTTTAACATAGTGTTATTTTGACTTCAATCCAAAGAAAGGAAGTTCTTTGAAAAATAAATATCTCCAGTCCACGCTAACTGGGATATTATTATTAATATTATCTTTATTTCTTACTTCCTTAGTCCAGTTATACAGCAATCAGGTAACCAGTAATTATCTTAGCGACATTATTCTGGACAATGTTCCCGCGTTCCCATGGCCATCCATTTTAGTGAATTTATTAATTTGGGGCAGTTTAGGAGTAAGCGCTTCAATTTTGATAATAGTCTTATTTCATCCCGGATACGCTCCATTTGCCTTAAAATCGGTCGCTCTGCTTTATTTTATTAGAGCAATTTTTATCAGCTTAACCCATCTTAAGGTGCATCCCGGTAAAATTCCCGTGGAATACGGCGAATTAGGAAGGTTGCTCTACGGAAGCAATGACCTGTTTTTTTCCGGCCACACCGCTTTGCCATTAATGGCCGCTTTAATTTTTTGGGACATTAAACTCGTCAGATATTGCCTGATTTGCGTTTCTGTCATTTTTGGCGTTTCTACTTTATTAGCGAAATCTCATTATTCTATTGACGTTTTGGCAGTTCCGTTTATGGTATACGGTATTTTCGTTCTTGCGACAAAATTGTTTAAAAAAGATTTATCATTTGAAAATTCATAAAACCCCTGCTTAGCGCGGGGGTTTAATTATAGATATTAGTTAAATATTTTTAATTTTTCTCCGTCAAAAATTATTTTTACGGCGCCGCCTTGATCGGTTCGGAAAATTTGCGAGCGGATATTCGCTAATCGATTCAAAGCCTGATTGGTAGGATGGCCGTAATTATTCTTGCCAACTCCAATAAGCGATATTTTCGGTTGAACCTCTTTTAGAAATTCTGGCGAAGTTGAGTATTTTGATCCATGGTGCGCCACTTTCAAAATCTGCGCGGAAAGATCATATTTTCTAACAAGTTCCCGCTCCGTCTCAAAACCAATATCTGCCGTATACAGGGCGCGCAGCGGCCCCTTTTCCAACATCAACACAATCCCAGTTTCATTAACTTTTTTCTCGCCAACCGCTTTCGCATGCGAAAGCGGCCACAAAACATCCAAAACCGCGTCTTCGTACTTAATCTTATCGCCGGCTATCAGATTAATTTCCTGAATGCCGTTTTCTTGAATCACTTTTTCAAAATCCGCGTACGCCGCCGCGACTCCCTTTCGTCCGTTGGTAATTACCGCTCCGACTTGGTAGGTCTTCAAAACATCAATCAGGCCGCCAAAATGATCAAAATCCGGATGGGTAGCAACCACTAGATCAATATATCGATCCATTGGTTTTAAAACTTTGGCGAGCTCGTTTAACACTTTCGGACCTTTTCCGCCGTCAATCAAAATCTGGACATTATTTGGAAGATTTATCAGCTGGCTGTCCCCTTGTCCGACATCCAAAAACCAAAGCTCTAAATTCTCTGTCCCGCCGTCAAAAATAATCGCCTGCCAAACAAAAACATTTCCCGCCATTATCACCACCATCACCAAATATAAAAATCTTTTTTCTAAAATAAATTTATCCATAATAACCAACTCCTACCTCTGACGCGTCAGAGGTAGGAGTCTTTTATTCCTGTACCCCGCGGACGGGGCGGATTTTTAATTATCTCCCATAAATCGATATCATTAAAAAGACTGTCCAGCCACGAAAGATTTTTCGGCGCAATCGTGAAATCACTTTCTTTTTTCATTGATTTGAAAGATCGTTGGCTCTTATAGGGGCCGGGGCCTAAAAAAGCTTTTTTAATAGCGCTGATTTCTTTAGACCCCCTCCCCTCTCTCAGTAAAATTAGTGCCGCCAAACGTTTTGTAATTAGTTGTTTTTCGTAATCACTAAAAAGTAGATCAATAGCTTTTCGTTGTTGTTTTTTAGATTTTATCCCAGAAAATTTTTCCAAAAACCTGTCCCATAAAAAATCTTTCCATTCCGTCCGGTGTCTATTTTGAAAATCTCTATCATTAATATTATTCATGGTGACTATCATATCATATTCCCACCTCTGACGCGTCAGAGGTGGGAATATGGTCTTAAAATAGATTTATAATTTTTGAGAAAACATTAATAATAAATAATTCATAACCAAGAAAAGCTTGAGCTGGCAAGGCAATTATCCATGACAACCAATAACTGGCAATGGCTGAAAAACCAATAAAAAAACCTAGGCCCATCGTAACCGGGATAAATTCCAGCAAAAGAACGTTGGTTAGAATCGAAACTGGCGAAACAAAACCGAAATGGTAAATAAGAATTGGCAAAACAGCCAATTGGGCGGAAGTAGTAGTCCAAAAATGAGTTCGCCATCCCAAAAACCCCGGTTCGTTTTTGGCTTTAAATTTTTTACGCAGCCACGGTTCCAAATAAATAATTCCGATTAACGCCATGAAAGAAAGCTGGAAACCAATGTCAAACGCGAGAATTTTTGGATTAATCAAAATCATCGCCAAAGCGGCGGCGGCAATTACATTGGGAATATGAGCCGCCCGGCCAATTTGATCCGCCAGTAAAATGATCATGGCCATAATCGCGGCGCGAACAACGGATGGTTCGGCGCCAGTCATAATTACAAAACCGGCAACAGCAATAATACTCAAAGGCAGTTTCAATCTTTTAGTTACCCACCACAAAGCAAGCGCGTAGCCAACGTAACGGATAATAATTGAAATGTTGTATCCCGAAAGAGCTACTAAATGCGTCGTGCCAGTGAGACGCAGTTTTTCCTTAAACTCGCCGCTAAACTCCGCGGTAGAACCAAGGGTCAGCCCCGCAAGAAACACTGCCTTCTCAAATGGCAAAACCTTTTTAAAACTCAATTCCAGGAATGATTTTATTTTAAGAAGACGGGCTTTAATCGGCGAACCGTTATCTTTGGACACAAGCGATATTTTAGGAAATTGCATCAGACCGGAAATGCCTTCTTTATAAAAATATCCGATCCATTCTTCCGCCGGTTTTTTAACAACGCCAATAGCTTTGATCTTGTCGCCATATTCAAATTCAGGATATCGCGATGTGGTGATTTGAACATCAGCTAATCTCAAAATCTGGCTATTAATTCTTTGCTCCGTTTCAGTAATCGTACCGACTAATTCCACCTTTTGGTCAAAAATAATTTTAGAATCGTCTTTAAAATAATCAAAAGAAAAAAAATATCCGGCTCCAACAAACATCATTAAACCGAGAGCCGCTTTCACGCGTGAAAGCGGCAAGAATTTCCATTTTGATAGGACGAATAGAATTGATAAAACTAATAGGACTGATAAGAAAGTTATTAGGAGGGCTTGATTAAAGCCGTTCGCGATGCTTGCAATCAAGACTCCCATCAAGAAAAAGCAGACTGCCCAGAAAAATAACTCATGAATTTTCATAAAAAAATCAGTGGGATGTACCCCGTTAGAGATAAGCCGCCCCTAGGTGGCTGCCGCCACTCCTTTCAGGAGGGCGGATCTCTAACGGGGTTGACCACTGATTATATATTACTTTTCTTAGACAATAGTGCAACTAAAATCGCGATTGGAGCAATGAAAATCGTGTAGGGCCAAGCGGACGGCATATTAGGCCAGATTTCTTTAACCCACCCCAAGAGTAATATCGGCGCTGTCATGGCGATTCCGGATAAAATTGCCGCCCGATTTCCCGACACTTGTTTGGCGTAAACAGCCACGATACCCATAAAGAAAATGTCTCCGTTTCCGATTATATGTTGTCCCCAGATAAATCCAATGGGAAACGGCCAATGCCGCATTAATTCGCTATCAATCATTGTGATATACCAGCTTTGTTTATTGGCTTCTCCGCTTCCCGTCCCAACCGAAGCCATCCAAACCAAGTAAACGTCAAGAAGCATAAGTAAAGAAAATAAAGAAAGCACCCCGCTTCGCTTAAGGGCCATGGCGAATGGCACAACCATTAGCGCCACAAAAAACATGAAGATATTATTGGTAATTTTATTGGGGGAAATTACCTGTATTCCTATAAGAAATAAGATCAATAAATTAGATATCAAGAGTATCGGCGTTTCTAAGAGCGAATTTTTTCCGTTAAGCAAATGGCAAATAAATTTATTGAGCTCTGCCGTAAACAGCGTCCAGACTAAAAATGCTAATATTGCTATCGGGAGCGATATTGACCAATGCGGCCACAAAGGAGCGGCTGGCAGAGTTGGATCATTGGATTTTGGATTGTCAGAAAAAGATAGCGCGCCGCTTATAAGGCCAATAATGAAAATCATTACCGCGAATTGCGCAACAAATCTTATCACTTCTTTCAAGCCCAATGAATTCTTCGGTATCATAGCTTTCATGTCTTTAGAGTAATGGTGATAGACCAACGCTAAAACCCAAGAAGCGACGGCGAATAGCGAGAGCTCCAATAGTTCTCCTTTTTCAGTTGCTAAAGAGCTAAATCAATGTATCACAAGATAATGCCGCCGCCAAGCATTCTGCCAGACTTATCGTAAAATACCGCCGACTGCCCTTCAGCGACGAATTTTACCGGTTTCTCGAAAATCAGCTTATTCCCAACTATTTTTGCGCGCGAAAGCGATTGTCTGTAACGAACGCGGGAAAAAACGGTTTTTGGGATTTTTTTAGTAAACAAATTAAGGTTGGCTAAGACAACTTCTTTTTTGTAAAGCATCGGGTGATTTTCTCCTTCTACAACGACAACGGTGTTTTTCTTAACGTCTTTTTCGGCAACATAAAATGGCTTTTGATCCGGCTTATTTTTGATTTTTAATTCATAATTCTTAAGCCCTAAGTGTCTTTGGCCGATTGTGTAAAGATGGGCTCCTTTGTGCTGGCCAATAACTTTACCGCTATCATTGATGATAGCGCCGACTTTAGGGCGAATATATCTTCTCAAAAAATCCGGCAGAGAAACCTGGCCAAGAAAACAGATTCCCTGCGAGTCTTTTTTTTCAGCATTATGAAGGCCGAATTTCTTTGCGAGCTTTCGAACTTGCGGTTTTGTATAATCGCCAATTGGAAACAGGCAGTGTTTTAACTGCTCGGGTTTTAAAGCCCAGAGAAAATAAGATTGGTCTTTTGCGCGATCATGCGCAATTTTCAATTTTAAATTTTTCCCGCCGCCATTTTCTAAATTTTTTGAGGGCGGGACCCCGCCTCTGGCGGTGGCAATTTTCAAAACGTAGTGACCGGTAGCCACAAAATCCGCGCCGAGTTCCATCGCTTTTTTATAAAACAGGCCAAACTTGATCTCTTTGTTGCACATCACATCGGGGTTCGGAGTAATTCCCATTTTGTAACCGTCTATCATGTATTTCACCACTTTTTCTTTATATTCTTTTTCGTAATCAAAAGTGTAAAAAGGGATTCCGAGATGCTCTGCCGCTCGGCGGGCGTCTTCGGCGTCTTGAGCGGCGCATCCGTCAACGTTGAAGCACTTCAAGTGCGCGCCGACAACGTTAAAACCCTGACTGCCGTCAGGCAAGCGCGCTGTTTTCAAAAGCGCCGCGGCAACAGAACTGTCCACTCCCCCGCTCATTCCCACGAAAACTGTTTTCTTATTCCTTAACATGACAATATTATACAAGAAAATTGCTATTTTGCCAATTATTTGAAAATTGATAATTTCCGTTGTACAATAGTTCCTATGCTGACTTACAACGATTTGAAGCCCGGAACAATTTTTATGTATGAGGGACAGCCATATGAGGTAATGGAATTTCATTTTTTGCGAATGCAGCAGAGAAAACCGGTAGCCCAAACGAAAATTAAAAACCTGACGACAGGAAAAATTTTAGAGCGAAATTTTCATCAAAACGAAACTTTTGAAGAAGCAGAAATTGAAAAACAGCCGATAAGGTATTTGTATAATAATCGCGGCGAGTACTGGTTTTGCGAAAAAGATAACCCAGCTAAACGATTCTCTTTGAAGGAAGAAATTGTGGGGACGGGCGGAAAGTTTTTGAAAGCCAATACGGAAGTAACAGCAAATAAAATGGGAGATAAGATTATTAATCTTCAGCTTCCCATTAAAATGGACTTGAAAATTAAAGAAGCTCCGCCGGGAGAACGAGGCGATACCGCGACTGGCGGGACTAAAAAAGCAATCTTAGAAACCGGCGCGGAAGTAAATGTGCCTCTCTTTGTAAACACAGACGATGTAATTCGGATTAATACCGAAACTGGAGAATACGTTGAGAGGGTAGAGAAAGCCTAAAATTTTTCATTGTAGATTATTTTCCGTCCAAAGATTTTTTGATGGCAGCTTTAAGTTCGTCAATGTTGACTGGTTTTTTTTCTGGTTTTGGGATGGGCGGTTTAGTTGCGGGTGTTTCTTTGGGAGTAAGATTTTTAAGAGAGGCCTCCGGGGGTTTTAGCTGTTCTTTTGGCTTTGGCGGAGAATAGGATCGTTCCGGCCGTTCCTGATGATATGTCCAGCCGCGATCTTGCCGTTCAGGCATTCTAGGCCTTCGGGGAGCGCTTGGGCGAATATCAGTGAAAGAAGGGGCTGGCTGTTCTATCGGTAAAAATTCCAACGCAATTTTTGCTTCTACCTTGGCAATCGGAGTGGCGTAAACTTTACGAGTATGCTCAATAACCGCGTCCTTGAAAGATTCTTTCGGCTTTTCAGTCGGCGTTAAAGTTCTAGCTGAAAACGGCCGGGAAGAAATGCCGTCAATCATTAATTTTACGTACATATTGTACTTAGGAAGATTAATAATATCGTTTAACATAAAATCCGGTTCAAATTCTTTTTCCAAAAATTCCGCGTCTTCCGCGCCAACTCGGAAAGTGGCTAAAGTGCCGACATTGCCGAATACGGCGTCCCGCACTTTGGTGTTCGTGTCATGAATAAGCTGGCGGATATATTGGTGGGCGAGAATCAGGCAAAGGCGATATTTTCTGGCTTCCGATAAGATATTAGCGAAGGAATCGGTGGCGAAATTTTGAAATTCGTCTACATAGAGATAAAAATCTTTTCTTTCGGATTCCGGAAGATCAACGCGCGACATAGCGGCGAGCTGAAGCTTAGTGATAATCATTGACCCCAAAAGAGCCGAATTATCCTCCCCGATTTTCCCCTTAGACAGGTTGAAAATCAAAATTTTTTGTTCGTCCATGGATTTGCGAAGATCAAGCGCGGATTTAGTTTGTCCAAGGATGTTTCGGACCAATGGATTAGCCACAAATTGGCCGATTTTGTTTTGAATGGCGGCAGTGGCTTCAGTTTCAAACTTTTGGGCATAGCGGGCGAATTCATTAACCCAAAAACCTTTAATAACCGGATCTTTCACCTGATCCACGATAGTCTTTCGGTAATCTTTATCTGAAAGCAATCGCATTACGCCTAAAATAGTGGAATCAGGAAATTCCAGCAGAGTTAAAAGGGCGTTATTTAGTATGTATTCCATCCTAGCGGACCAAACATCCGGCCAGATTTTTTTGAAAACGCCCATCAATCCCGAAGCAACTAAATGGCGAAATTCGTTATTTACCTGCTCCAGCGGATTAAAAGCAATAGGAAATTCAATATCAGACGGGCTAAAATAGACGGTATCTTTTATTCTTGACTTGGGAATAAAATCAAGAATTTTTTCCGCGAAATCTCCGTGCGGGTCCACCACTCCGACTCCATGGCCGTTTGTAATATCGGAAATGACCATATTTTCCAGTAAGGTGGTTTTCCCCATTCCGGTTTTCCCAATGACGTACATGTGGCGCCGACGGTCATCAACTTTGATGCCGAATTTCGTGTTCTGATTCCTGAAATTAGTTTGTCCAAAAAAATTTATTTCTGACATGATTTTTGATTATATTATTATTCTATCGGCAATCCGGCTGGCGGTTCGCCTCGTTTAGTGCTAACCCGACGCAATAGAGGAGCTTCCACGACTATGCTTGGGAAATGATAAATAGTCGCTAATTCTTCAATATTAAGTATAGAAGTTTTACCGGGCCAGTACATTCGGCGGATCGCGTCGTTTAGTTTGCGTTTTTTGTAAAAAAGCTTCTTTTTCTTAAACAATCCTTTGGAAATAGTAATGGTGTTTGGGTTTGGCCGAAAGCCATTGAGATTTTGATCATTGAACTGGTGGAAAGTGGACATAGTGGCCGCGATATTAGATCGAGTGAAGCTGTCTTTCTTATCAATATAAAGAAAGCGGATATTTGTCTGGAAAGCCAATTTAGCCACCTTTTTTTCTATTGCTTCAACAATCTCCTTTTCACCGGGCGTTAGAAGCAACATAAGGTTTTTCTCTTCTTTCTTAAGTTCGGCAGGCCATTGCGGATGCTGGATTGGAGCGTTGATTAAATTTTTGAAAAGGATAAAAGCGCTTTCAATCAGGCGCATTGGCGGAGCGGGTTTTTTGCGGCCAATAAGTTTATCGCGGACAGCTTCGGCTTCTTTCTTCCATTCCGGCCCGACTGGCCTGATGAAAATTTGCACCCAAATAGCTTCGTCGTTTTTCAATTTTGACATTGCTTCTGTTAAGGCGGCGATAGGATCAAGCCGTTTTTCCGGCACCGGCGCTTCAAAATATTCATAAGTGCGGATAGGATAAGCGTTATCCTTAATTAAATGATAGTCCGTTCCCCAGACATCAAAGGTTTGATTAGGTAAAGTTCTTGGCATAAGATCCATATAATCTTCAGATTGCACGATTTCCGCGTCGGGATACTGGGCGTAAACCGCCGATTCCAATAAATTTCTGGCGCCCTCCGGCGTTCTGATGTAAAAATGCACTCCGCCGTTATAGCCGGCAATTTCAAATGAAATCCAATCTTCTTTAATATGGCCATCAAAGTATTTTTGAGTAAACCGAAAGCCAAAAGAGTAAATGCCGTAGGCGGCTGAAAAAATCTGCTCCATGGCCTTAGGAGATTTTTCAATTCCGGTTGGAACTTTGACTTCCAGTAAAACCCATTTTTGCGACCTTAGGTATTTAACATATACGTAATAAATCCAAAATTCTATGAAAACAAAAACCAGGCTTAGCGGAACAATGATCCACCAAACTGCTTGAAAAACATCCCAAATGGTATTTAAAATGCCTTGCACTATTTCAGGAAGAACCACAACAATTATTATACCAGAGTGGTATAACGTCCGTCATCCAAACGTTTAAAATGCCTTTTATTCTGCAGATTAATAAAGATAGTATTTTCTTTAAATAAACGGTCTTTAAGAACTAACTGCACGACTTCTTTCGCTTTCATCGGGCCGTGCTTTTTAATATAATGGTTTATAATTTCGCGAGCCGTACCGGGAACAATTCCAAATTCTTTCAAACTGTAAGTTCCTTTGCCAACCAAAACAAATCTTGCGTCTTTAATTAATTCGTTGTGGACTGTCGGCGCGTGAATTGAGCCAGATTTTAATTTGGCGATCAGCTGAGCCAATTCTGTAAAGTGGATGGGGCGGCTCTCCTTTTTTAAAACCAAATAAGCCCAATCGCGAGAAGTTTTTGGATTAATTTCTGAGGAAGAGGAAGGGCCAAGATCTCCGTAGCAATTCATAGCAATTTCTTTAGATAAGGAAGAATAATTAAGAGCTACGGCTTCCGTGATTCCGGCAGACTTTGTTAGAGCCGTAAAGGTTTTGTAGAAATCGGCTAATTCAGCGTTGTTTTTTCTGGAATTCCACGCGTTTAATACTTTCACGACAAACCCAACTGCCTTTTTTTGATCCGCTGGAGTTAAATACCAATAAGCGTGATAATTGTCGGTTTCTTTCGCGTAGTTAAACTTTCCACAAACTTCCAGTAAGAACTTAACCCGGCTGGCGCCGGCGGTTTCATCTTTATCTTCCGCTAATAAAGATAAATCGCGAATTAAAAGATCTTCGCGCTTTAAGTTGCCGACGGATTTCAGATAGTTAACCGCGGCTTTTACAAATCCCCCTAAATTAACATTTCCTATTTTTTCCTGGATGGATTTTAGGGCGATAGCTTCAATTTGGCGAATTCTTTCGCGAGTTAAACTATAAGCGCCGCCTAGTTCAGCTAGTGTTAATGGATCTCCTCCGGCAAGACTATAACGGCCTTCAATAACTTTTTTATGCCGTACCGGCATTTCAGCCAAGACCGCTTTAATCAGTTGATTTACGTTGTAATTCACTGCCATGTTTATTTACTCGGTGATTTTAACATAATATATCTTTTAGGTCAATAGAGCGCAATACTCTATAGTTTCTTAGATTTTTGCCATAAAGTCAAGAGGGGGCTGGCGACAAATATGGAAGAATAGGTGCCGACTACCGTGCCAACCAGAATGACTAGATTAAAAAGCTTTAAAGTGTCCGGACCCCAGATGTATAAGGCAATAAGGGTTAGGGCCAGAGTTAAAGAAGTGTTGATTGAGCGTGACATTGTTTCGTTAACGCTTTGATTGACCAAATTTTCAAAGCTGGATTGGCCGTCTTTTTGATTCCGAAGATTTTCACGGATGCGGTCAAACACAACAATGGTATCGTGCACCGAAAATCCCATTACGACTAAAATCGCGACAACGAAATTAGTATCAACTTCGGCATTTAATAATTTCCCAAGCATGGCAAACATTCCGGCCGGGATTAAAGCGTCGTGAAATAGAGTTACTAGCGTGATGATGCCGTATTTCCAAGAACTAACCGGGCGCGACACTTTTCTAAACGCGAAAGCCACGTAAAGGGAAATCGCCAATAGCACTAATCCAAAAGCCCAAAGCGATTTTTTCCTTAGTTCTTCGCCAACGGACGGGCCGATATTTTGAAACTGAAGCTCTTCTAAAGCCCCAAATTTTTCTTCAATTTTTTTCAAATATTGCTGATGTTCGGTTTCACTGATGGTTTTAAATCTGATTAAAAAATTATTATTCCCCTCTTGAGGAATAATTGCCGCGTCTGTTATCTGAAGCGTATTATTGAAAAAATCCAGGAGCTCGCCTTTTGCCGCCGGTTTTTCAGAAAATTTAATTTCCCAAGCGATTCCGCCGGAAAAATCTATGCCAGGCTTTAAATTAAAGTAGCCAATAGAAATAACACTGGCCAAAACCAATAATCCGGAAATTGTCAGAAAGATATATTTGTTTTTAATAATGTTCATAGAATTAATTTTTAATAAAAACTCTTAGGACCGCGCGGCTGACAGTAATCGCGCTGAACATGCTAAGAAGCACGCCGATCAACAAAGCCAAAGCAAATCCCCTAACGAAACTGGAGGTAAGATAGTACAAGATAACAGAGGTTAAAATTGTTGAAATGTTTGAATCCCTAATTGATGTCCAAGCTCTTTTAAATCCTTCTTCAAGAGAGGCGGTCATTGACAGTCCCTTTTTTAATTCTTCTTTGGTGCGGGCGAAAATTAGAATGTTCGCGTCCACGGCCATGCCAATGGACAAAATAAAGCCCGCTATGCCGGATAACGACATTGTTATGCCAAAGAGTTTGAAGACGGCAAGAGTCAGTACGATGTAAATAACCAGAACTAACGAAGAAACCAGTCCAAGGCGCCGGTAATATAAAATCATAAAGGCAATAATAGCCGCGCTTCCGATGAGTCCCGCCCAAATTGATTTTGTCAAAGAATCAATGCCGAGAGAGGCGCCGATAGTTTGCTGGCCGATTAAATTAACGGGAGCTGGCAAGGCGCCGGCATTAAACAGGCTGACAAGCTGACGCGCTTCTTGAAAACTGAATTGGCCGGAAATCTGGGCGTCGCCGCCGGAAATTTTTTCCTGAACCGTTGGCATGGAAATTAGGTTGTCGTCCAAAAATATCGCTAAAGGTTTTCCAACATTCGCGGCAGTCAGTTCTTCAAAAATTTGAGCGCCTTCACCGTTGAATTTTATTAGAATGATCGGTATGCCGGTTGTCGGATCGCTGGCGACTTGCGAGCTTTGAAGGTATCTTCCGGTCAGTTCAGTTTTCACAAAATCCGCTTTTTCCTCCGCCTGCTTAACGGCGCGAAAATCTAAAAGAGCGGTTCGTCCTATTTGCTGGATTGCTTCTTCTAAGTTTTTAATCCCAGCTAATTCTACCGTTAGCTGATAAGAATCTCCTTTTTTGGCGGTTGTTACCCGTGGTTCGCTGACTCCAAAAACATTAACGCGTCTTTCCATCACATCTCTTAACCCATTCAAAACGGAATTTCGGTCTCCAGAAAGAACGCCAGACATATCAACTTCATACACCAAATAACTGCCGCCTACCAAATCCAGTCCAAGTTTCCATGGCAAAAATTTTTCTCCAAATCCTTTTGGATAGACAAAAAAGCCGGCGAAGATTGCCAGAACGACTACGACAAATAAAATAAGCTTTGGATTATATTTCATTGCCAGAAAAAGAATATAAAGATACTAGCAAATTCTTTGTTTAAAAAAAAGACCTACTGATGTCCCCACAAGGAATCGATCCGCCAGTTGGCGGATCTACCATTGAGCTATGGGACACATATATTCTCTGGTGCCCCCACAAGGAATCGAACCTTGGTCAACTGCTTAAAAGGCAGCTGCTCTACCATTGAGCTATGGGGGCACCAGAGAATATATGATTTACGCTATGAATTTTTTAATGAATTCTCTGCCACGGAAACTTTTTAATTCGTACTCACGAGTTATTGCTTCTTCCCTAGTATCGTACTTTTCACTATATATCAACTGCCAAAACCCGCTATTTTTACTTGTAAAACTTTTTAACTTATTTGGCAATATACAATTGAGCCATGGGGACCTAGATTTTAATAGTTTAATATATTGGAAAGAAATTGACAAATAACTGGCCAGATCTTACTATTGAATCGGCTCTTTTCGGAGAAGTTTATGGAAGCCGGACTAGCTGTTTTTCTGATAATATTGGTTTTAGGGTTTATTTTTCTTGCGGGAATAAGCGCTTATTCTCAAGAAACAGAAAAAAAATCAGGCCCGCCAGTCTCCGAATACGGTAACGTGCTTGCGCCTAATGTGAATAACACAAAAGAGGTTTACGACGATAATTGCGGAAGTGTTTTTGTGAACGTGGATAATTTGTTAGGCAAAGATCTCAACCAAGCGTTGCATCAGGCAATTGACAGAAAAAATAAATGGCAAGCGGCAAATCTCCAGAAAATTGTAGTTGCGTCATTTCCTCTAACGGTTTTGGACGCGGATAATCAGATTAGATTATTCGGGCTCCTAATTCTTTATAAGAAGTAGGAGTTTTTTTATTCAAATTCTCCGTTTAATTCTTCTAAAAGTTTTTTGGCTTTTGGATTGATTTTTCTGGGGGTTTTAATCTGCCACTCTATTAATAAGTCTCCCCTGCCGAAACCGCCAAATTTATTCATGCCGTGTCCGGGAATTTTTAAGGTTTCGCGCAAATTAAAACCCGGAGGAATCTCTATATAAAGCTTTTGTCCGGAAATTTCCGAAATCTCAATCTTATTTCCCAAAACAGCGTCTACAAAACCAATTTCTTTTTTAATGACAAGGTCGTTATTTCTTCTTTCAAAAATTTTATGAGGTTTTATTTTGATGCGAACGTACAAATCTCCTTTATCCGCGCCCCGTTCGCCAACTTCTCCTTCTTTGGAAATTTTTAACAGCTGGGAATCGCTAACGCCAGGCGCTATGTCTATTGTTAGGTTTTTTTCTCCTGTCAGCCGGCCCGATCCTCTGCAGGCAGAACAATGTTTATTGGGTATTTGGCCGGCGCCGCCGCACTTGGCGCAAGCCCGAATTTGAGAAAAGTTGCCAAAAAATGTTGAACGGGACTCTCTAATTTCTCCCCGGCCATCGCAGGCGGAACAAGTTGTTAAGCCCTCTTTTTCAAAATAACCGATTCCAGAACATTTGCCGCAGCTGACAAATGTTTTTATCGAGATGGTTTTCGCGGCGCCGCTGAACGCTTCTTCCAAGGAAATTTCTTGAACAACTTCCAGATCGGCTCCCCGGCGGTAAGTTTTACGTTTCTTAACGCCTAAGCCTTCAAAAAACGCGTCAAAAATATCGCTAATATTGCCAACGTCTTCCAAATTTGACGGATCAAAGCCAAACTCAAATCCGCCAAATGGCGAACCGCCAGATTGGTCATCACCGCCAGAGGAAAAAACCCGACCAAAACGATCGTATTGCGAACGTTTTTCTTGGTTAGAAAGTATCTGGTAAGCTTCGTTAATTTCTTTAAACTTATTCGCGTCGCCGCCGGTTTTATCCGGGTGATACTGGTGAGCTAATTTTCTATAAGCTTTTTTAATTTCCTCATCAGAGGCGCTTTTCTCCACTCCTAAAATGCGATAATAGTCCTTCATTTAATTACTCTAACACTATAACATTTTTCGGCTGATTTTGTAAAATAATTTTGCAAAAACCAGCGGCTAGAAGAATTTTATAAATTCCGAAAGCCAAGCCGATAGAAATCCAATTAACAAAAATTAAGGCAAACCTAATTAATAAAAATAAGAAAACGCCGGCGGCAAAAAGCACGAGATTTTGCTGGAGGGCGGGTAAATTTAAAAGTCGGCCGATAGTCGCTTTATAAATTATATCAATAACCCGATCGCTGCTTTTAACGGAAAGATTGGTAAAATTTCCGACAATCTCGCTTAAACGAATGGAAGATTCTTGGATGAACTGATTTTTTAATTCCTGCGGGGCGGAAGCTAACTCTTTTGGAAGCAGTTTAGCGGCAATTTGATTTAGCGAGTTTTGCAGCGAGAAATTTGGAATGTACGGCCTGACAAAAGTTTCAGACGGCTTGGCAATTATTTCTAAATTCTGTTTTGCCGCTGTCGGATCCTTTAAATTAATCATGGAAATATAAAGCAAAATCGCGAAAATCGCCAAAGCCGATGAGGCCGGCCCCAAAACAGATTCAGCGGTTTTTATAAATCTTAAGTTTAGATTATTTTTAAGGTCTTGCTGTCCGCGGCTATACCCGAACATTAAAAGCGCCGCGGATACGAAAAAAGAAATAAGGAGAGCCAAAGAAAAATGTTCGTAAAAAATTATCAGCATTGCGGCCATGTCAACAGCCATGACGCTAAACCCAAAAATAGGGCGTTTGACCAATAACGCGACAATAACTGCGATGGCTAAAAAAAGAATGGCGCTGAAACCGGCCAAAATCCAAAAGATCAAGCCGTTATTTTGAATAAAGGCCTTAAACGCAAAACCAAAGAGGAGCGCCGACAGCGCGGAGGCGCCAAAAAGAGCGATAAGCTTATTCCTTTTTTCCATACATTGACGATCCAATTTTTTGAACTTCTTTTGAAAGTTCTTCAACGGCGGTTTTAATCGCGTTCACATCCTGCCCGTCTTTCACCGCTTTAATGGCGTCAATTTTTTTACTAATAGATTCTTTAATTTCGGCGCTGACTTTTTCTCCAGCGTCTTTCAAGGATTTTTCGGCTAAGTAAACAAGCTGTTCGGCTTGATTTTTGGCTTCAACCAAATCTTTCTTTTTTTTGTCTTCTTCCGCGTGTTGAGCGGCTTCATTTTTTAGTTTTTCAATCTCTTCTTTTGATAAAGCGGTGCTGGCTTCAATTCTCACGGATTGGGATTTATTCGTGGCTTTATCTTTCGCGGAGACGCTGACAATGCCGTTGGCGTCAATATCAAACGTAACTTCAATTTGAGGGACTCCGCGCGGAGCGGGCGGGATGCCGTCAAGGATGAATCTGGCCAAAGTTTTATTGTCCGCCGCCATTGGCCTTTCACCTTGCAGAACATGAATTTCTACCGAAGTTTGGCTGTCTCCGGCGGTGGAAAAAACTTGAGATTTAGCCGTTGGCACGGTGGTGTTTTTTTCAATTACTTTAGTCATTACGCCGCCCATCGTTTCAATGCCTAAAGAAAGCGGAGTGACGTCCAGCAATAAAACGTCTTTAACCTCTCCCTGTAAAATTCCGGCCTGAACCGCGGCGCCAAGAGCCACAACTTCATCGGGATTAAGATTTTTATGCGGTTCTTTGCCGAAATATTTTTTAACCGCTTCCTGCATTGCCGGCATTCTGGTTTGGCCGCCGACTAAAACTATTTCATTTATCTCTTTAACGCCAAATCCGGCCTCCTTGATGGTTTTATCAAGAATTTCCACGGAACGGTCTATGAGATTATTCACTAATTCTTCCAGTTTCGCCCGAGTAAGCTTCATTAAAAAATGGCGCGGGCCGGACGCGTCCGAAGTTATATACGGAAGGTTGATTTCACTTTCAAATGAAGTGGATAATTCGTGTTTGGCCCTTTCGGCCGCTTCTTTCAGCCGCTGGAGCGCCAAAGCGTCTTTTGAAAGGTCAACCCCTTCCTGTTTTTTATATTCATTAACTAAATACTCTATAATTTTTTTATCAAAATCATCGCCGCCCAGATGAGTGTCGCCGCCGGTAGATTTTACTTCCACAGTATCATCGCCGACTTCTAATACCGAAACATCAAAAGTGCCGCCGCCAAAATCATAGACAACGATTCTTTCATTCTTTTTTTTATTTAGGCCGTAGGCCAAAGCCGCGGCGGTCGGTTCATTGAGAATGCGCTGGACTTTCAAGCCGGCAATTTCTCCGGCATTTTTAGTGGCTTGCCGCTGGCTGTCGTCAAAATAAGCCGGTACGGTTATGACTGCTTCCTCAACTTTCTCGCCGAGCTTAGCTTCGGCGTCAGCTTTTAATTTAGCCAAAACCATGGCGGAGATTTCTTCCGGTTTAAGCCACTGATCCGCCATTTTCACTTCAACGCCTCCGCTATTTGATTCCCGAATCTCATAAGGAAGCCATTTTTTGTCGTGTTGAACTTCAGTGTCGCTGTATTTGCGGCCAATCAGCCGTTTTACCGAAAAAATCGTATTTTTAGGATTAGTAATCGCCTGCCTTTTTGCTAAAAGCCCGACTACTCTTTCTCCGGATTTGGTTATCGCGACAATTGAAGGAGTGACGCGCATTCCTTCGGCATTCTCTAAAATACGGGGCGCGCCGGCCTCGGTAACCGCTATCTCTGAATAAGTTGTGCCTAAATCAATTCCAATAATTTTTGACATGGGTTTTATTTTGATAACTTTACGCGAGCTGGCCGGATTATCCGGCCGTTTAACAAATAGCCGCGCGCTACTTCTTCCGCGATAGCGCCCGCGGGATTTTTTGATTCAATTTCTCCAACCGATTCGTGCAAATTAGTATCAAAGGCCTGACCTATTGATATAATCAGTCTTTCCAAACCGTGTTTCTTTAAAGCGTCTTCCAACTGCGTTCGGATCATATATATACCTTTTTCTACCGGCCCTTGTTTCTCTAATGCCGCGATCGCTAAATCAAAACTATCCAGCACGTTAATAATGTCTCGGACTATGCTTGAGTTGGAAAATTTTACCACTTCCTCAAATCGCTTCACTTCATCCTTTTGATAATTAATAAGGTCGGCTTTAGCTCTTTTCCAGCCGTTAAGATACTCTTCGCAATTGGGTTGTGAATTTGACTCTGACATCTGGAAAATTATAAAACTCCAAAATTAAATTGTCAATAATTGAGAGTTAAGGTTTCGCGCATTTTAATCTTGCCCCGCCATAGCTACTAGTTTGATCTAAGCCGATCGCAAACATGCCAGTTGGACAAGTCAAACTCCACGGTGAAGCCGCTCCCCAAGCGCCGAAATTAGACGTCCCGTTAGTGCCGGTATTGCTAGTAGATTGCGTTCCCCAGGTATTGTTATTAGCTGTCAGATCGCCATTGCTTGTGACATTGCCGCCGGTAATATTTCCGCCGGTAGTTAAATTTCCACCAGTGATAGTGCCGGTGACAGTTAAATTTCCGCCGCTCGTGGAAATGCCGGCAGCATTACCCAACGACGTCGCGCCGGTCCATTGCGCGAGAAAACCGGCTGTTCCTGAACCAGTCAACCCTCCAGTGACTGTTGGCGTCGCGCAGGTTAGAGACGATCCGACTTGTTTTACAAACTGTCCGGCCGGACAAGCTATTGGAAAAGCAGTGAGCCGCGCCCAAGGAACACTGCCATTTGTCAGCGTTCCAGTCCAACGGACATTGCCAACGACGTCCAATTTATCCGCCGGGCTTGGCGTTCCCACTCCGGCATTGCCGGATAGCGCGGAAAGCGTCCCAGTGCCGCCCGGAGGATTTTGAGCCGGGTTGGTCCAGCCGAACACTAAACTTGCAATCAGCCATCCAGCAAAAGTTAATGCCGCTAAGTTAGTCCAAAACAAAGGTTTTTTTAATAAAGCCGACATATTATAATTATATTGTAGCACAATGTGGATTACAAAGGGTAAAACTGTTTGGATTGATATCCTTAATCCAAATAAAGCGGATATTGATTTTTTAAAAAAACAGCATAAATTTCATCCAATTATTTTAGATGAGCTTTTGCATCTTTCCAGCCGATCCGGAGTGGAATTTTATTCCACTTATTTTTTTCTCACCTGCCATCTTCCCATATATGACCCGGAACTGAAAACTTCCCGTCGCGGCGAAATAGATTTTTTAATCACTAAAGATAAAGTAATAACAGTGCATTATGAAAATTTGGCGCCAATAGAAAGTTTCATGCGCTCTTTGAATAATAATCCGCATATTAAAACGCGCAATTTAGAAAGCGCGGTTAAACTTACTTACTACCTGCTTCAGGAAATTATCAATTACTCAATGAGACAATTGCGGCATATTAAAGAAGATATCCAATATGTTTCCAAAGAGATATTTAAAAAGCGGGAGGAAGTCCTCTTGGAGAAGATTTCTTACGTGAAACGTGATATTTTAGATTATAGCGTGATTAGCGCTCCGCAAGAGATTCTGCTGAATTCTTTGATGGAGGTAGGCGTCAAATTTTGGGGACCGGATGTCAGGATTTATCTTTCTGATTTAATTGGCGACCATTCAAAGGTTACGCAACATTTGGAAAATTACCGCCAGGTAATAGAGTCGCTGGAAGGAACTAATGGCCAGCTCTTGAACGCGAAAACTAACAGGGTTATGCAAAAATTCACCATTTTTGCTTTTCTCACTTTTCCAATTTTCTTATTTTTTTCTCTGATATCGGTGGATTTTATAGGAAAATTTGTCATTGCTTCTCCTGTCCGATTTTGGCTGATTCTTCTAGTGGTTGTAAGCTTAGTGATTTCCTTAGTCGCATTGTTTAGAAAAAGAAAATGGCTGTAACCGCGTAGCGATAATTAGTAATTATGTATATATATAACACTCTCTCTGGACAAAAGGAGGATTTAGATAACGTCTTGGGCGGCAAAAAAGATATTCGCCTGTTTGTTTGCGGACCGACAGTTTACAACTATATCCACATTGGCAATGCCCGGACTTACATTGCTTTTGATAATATTGTCCGATATCTGCGATTAACCGGTTTTAAAGTTTTTTATCTTCAAAACATAACCGATATTGACGATAAGATTATTCGCCGCGCTAATGAAGAAAAATTGATTCCAAAAGAAATCGCCAAAAAATACGAAAAATCTTACCACGAAGATGAAAAATCTTTAGGCATAGACACAATCACTAAATACGCGCCAGCGACTAGATACATAAAACAAATAGTAAAGCAGGTTCAAATACTGATTAACAAGAGCCATGCTTATAAAATTGAAGACGGCTATTATTTTGATTTAACAACTTTTCCGGATTACGGAAAACTTGCCAAACGCACCGTTTTGCAAGCCGAAGATTCCACTTCCAGAATTGATGAAAACCCAAATAAAAGAAATAAGGGCGATTTTGTCTTGTGGAAATTTTCCAAGCCGGGAGAGCCATTTTGGAAAACTTCTTTAGGCGCCGGGCGGCCGGGCTGGCACATTGAAGACACAGCGATAACGGAATACCATTTTGGGCCGCAGTATGATTTGCATGGCGGAGCAATTGATCTTAAATTTCCTCATCATGAAGCGGAAATTGCCCAGCAAGAAGCGGCCTCCGGCAAAAAACCGATGGTAAAAATCTGGATGCACCCCGGATTCCTAAATGTTGGCGGAGAGAAAATGTCTAAAAGCTTTAAGGGATTTATAACGGTTAGGGAATTTTTAAAACAATATCCGGCGATCATTCTGCGGCAAATTATCGCAAGCCACCATTACCGGTCGTCAGTGGAATATTCAGAAGCGTTAGTTGAGCAAGCAAAAAATTCTTTACTGAATACGCAGGAATTTTTGATAAAATTAGAAACAATAAGGAAGGGTGCCGGAGCGAAGGAGAATAAACTAATGGCGGAATGGGCATTGGCCAATGCCGACCAAAAATTTCACGCCGCCATGCAAGACGATTTTAACACGCCGGAGGCAATGGCGGCATTGTTTAATTTAATTAATGAGATCAATAAGAATATTTGGGAACTGAATAAAAAACAGGCCGTGGCAGTCTCAAAATTTTTAAGGCAAAAATTGAAAATCTTTAAAATTGACTTAAAATTGCCAAAAATCCCCTCAAAAATTAAGAAATTAGTTCAGCAAAGAGAGTTATTCAGAAGTAATAAACAGTTTATTCAAGCAGACCGCTTGAGAAAAGAAATGGAAGGGCTAGGATATGTTATAGAGGACTCGCCAATCGGTCCCGTAACATGCCAAAAAAATCTTTAAAACTTCCGCCGCATAATTTAGAAGCCGAAAATTCCGTTTTAGGAGCGCTCATGATGGACAACAACGCCATTATTAACGTCGCCGATATTTTATTGCCCTCCGATTTTTATAAACCGGGTCACGTAAAAATTTATGAAACAATTTTGGAGCTTTACCAAAAACATCAGCCAGTGGATATTTTAAGCGTCACCAGCCGCCTTAAAGAAAGGGAAGTTTTGCAAAATATTGGCGGATCAACTTATTTAAGCAAGCTGATTGAATCGGTGCCGTCCGCTTCCAACATCGTTTACTACGCCAATGTTGTTAAAGAAAAGAAAGTTCTTAGAGACTTAATAACGGCTTCCGCGGACATATCGGAAAGAGCTTTCAGCGTCGCTGGAAATTTGGAGGAGACGCTGGACCACATTGAAAAAACCGTCTTCGCGATTTCTCAAAGATCAGTTCCCCAAAAATTCATAAAAATCAAAGAAGAACTGGGCAAGGCCTATGATCGGATTGAAAAATTGCATAGAGGAGAAAAATCTCTTGGCGGCCTGGCCACTGGATTTGGCGAACTGGACAATATTATTTCCGGTTTGCGCGCTTCGGATCTAATAGTGATCGGAGCCAGGCCGTCTTTAGGGAAAACCTCGCTCGCGTTAGATATTGGAAGGTACGTGGCGGTAAAAAATCAACAGCCAGTGGGAATATTTTCCCTGGAAATGTCTAAAGAACAAGTCATTGACCGTTTGGTGGCGGCTGAATCCGAGGTGCCATTATGGAAAATTAGAACGGGCCGGCTAAACGATGATTCAGATTTTGAACTAATCCAGGCCGGCTTAGATACCCTCTCAAGAGCCCCAATTTTTATTGATGATACTCCGTCTCCAAACATATTGCAGATGAGATCAATGGCGCGCCGCCTTCAAGCCGAGCATGGCCTTAGTCTGCTGATTGTGGATTATCTGCAGCTAATTCAGCCGCGCACCAGTTCCGATAACGTAGTCCAGCAAGTTACGGAAATTTCCCGCGGCCTTAAGGGACTGGCCCGTGAATTGAATATCCCAATTGTCGCCCTTTCCCAGCTTTCGCGATCCATTGAGCAAAGAGAGCATCGTTTGCCGCGGCTAGCGGATCTTAGAGAGTCCGGTTCTATTGAGCAAGATAGCGATATCGTTATGTTTATTTACCGAAAAGACCGGGACAAAACTAATGTGGCTCCGGAGGAAGAAAATATGGCGGAAATTATAGTGGCAAAACACCGCAACGGGCCGTTGGGGACAGCCAAGCTGAAATTTGACGCCGACAGGGTTAGTTTCCGAAATATTGATAAAACTTATTCAAATTCTAGTTCCAGCTATGCTGCCTGAACCAGTTAAAAAATTCGTTGATAGCTTCGCCGCCCTCCCCGGAATCGGGCCAAGACAAGCAACTCGTTTGGCTTTTTATTTGGTTAACCAGGGAAAATCCGCCGTAGCGGAATTAACTGACGCTGTCGCGGGCATTGGCGGCTTAAAAACCTGC